>Ga0182012_10000176_pt1 | contig 70906 bp, 54 predicted proteins | sample 612S2SmetaG_FD_120486 | JGI IMG/M metagenome (GOLD analysis project Ga0182012, IMG submission 120486) | Permafrost microbial communities from Stordalen Mire, Sweden - 612S2S metaG | ecosystem: Environmental > Terrestrial > Soil > Wetlands > Permafrost | place: Sweden: Stordalen | collected... | reverse complement strand
GTAAGCGGCCGGGCGTGTCATCTTGACTAATTGGTAGGTTTGGGTCGGGGGCATGTTTTTTTTCACGCCTCATCTGACGGTTCTTCGTACGCTGGAACGCCCGCGAGTTTGTTCACCAAAAACGTGAGCAGTACACCTATCCATCCGACCCAAAAAAAGAAGATGCAGATGCGCCGCCAGGCCTCACCGCCAATGAATACGCCCCATGCAAACGTCAAGAAGCAAATCATTAGTGCAACGCCTTCGATGCACATGCTGATTCGCACCCATTTAGCCAACCGTCGTCTTTTCAAGAGCAGGCGTCTATAAGCTAAGTGCGGATGGCGTGGGCCGCCAGCGATGAGGCAAGAGCTCGTCAATTCGACTCGCGGGATGTGTCGGAAGTCGGTCGAGAACGTCCTTGAGGTAGCGATACGGATCATGCCCATTCAGCTTGGCCGTTTGGATCAAGCTCATGATGGCGGCGGCGCGCTGCCCAGCGCGAAGCGATCCGGCGAACATCCAGTTCGATCTTCCGAGTGCGACTGGGCGGATTCGATTCTCGATATGATTGTTGTCCGCTGGCAGATCACCATCCTCGATGTAGCGCGTGAGCGCCGCCCAGCGCCCAAGACTGTAGTCGATGGCCTTCGCAGTGGCCGAACCGTCCGGAACCTGGCCGCGTTGTCGCGTGAGCCATTGCCGTAACGCTTCGGCGATCGGCTTCGATCGCTGCATGCGCAACTGTCGCCGGCCGTCGGTATCGAGGTTTTGCTCACGCGCTTCGCGTTCGATCTCGTAAAGCGCCGCGAAGTATCTCAAGCCCTCTTCGGCGATTTCGCTGCGGTGGTTGGCATACAAGTCGTGGAGTTTCCTCCTCGCATGCGCAAGGCACCCTGCTTCTATCACACCGCGCTTGAACAGCGCCTTGTAACCGGAGTAATCGTCGCAGACGAGCTTGCCGGACCATTTGCCTAAGAACACCTGGGCGTGATCACCGTGGCGACTCTCGGCAAAGTCATAGACGACGATCTGCCGATCCTCATATTCACTGGTCGAGTAACTCCACAGATACGCCCGGTGCGTGCGACCCAAGCCGGGCTTGAGCATCGGCACCGGCGTCTCATCGGCGTGCAGCACTGGGCGAGTGAGCATTTCGGCTCTCATGGCATCAACCAAGGGCTGTACCTGCACGCCTGCAACACCCACCCATTGCGCCTGGGTTGAGCGAGGGATAGGAAGACCGGCGCGGCCAAAGACCGCCTCTTGCCGGTAGAGGGGCAAGTGATCGAGGTATTTTGCGACCAGGATGTGCGCCACAAGACCCGCGGTCGGGATACCCTTGTCGATGATGTGCGCGGGCATGGGCTCTTGAACCAACCGTTCGCAGCGGCGGCAGACCCACTTGCCCCGCACGTGTCGCTCGACTTCGAACACGCCCGGCGTGTAGTCGAGTCGCTCACTGACATCCTCACCGATGCGCTCCATGCGGCAGCCGCAGCTACACTCGGTGTTATCAGGCTCGTGAGGCACATCACGCCGTGCGAAGGTACCCGGCAGCGCGACCCGGCGGGGCTTCTCCTTGGGAGCCGTGGCCGGCTTTTCCCGAAGCACCTCGAGCTCAAGGCAAATCGCCTCGATATCCGCCTCGATGCTCTCATCGAGAAGCGAGCGCTGCACGACATCGAGTTGCTCGCTGCGCCGATCAAAGCGCCAGCGCTTTAAGATCGCCATCTCATGCGTGAGCTGATCGATCTTCAGCTGCTTGGTGCGAAGCTCCGCGTCGCGCTTGGCGAGGATCGTGGCGTGTGCGGTGTCGCGCTCGGCCAGTTGCGCAAAGAGCGTCGAAGCCAGATCCCGCAGGGCTTCTGCGTCCATCTGAGCGAGCTCGCGCGAGACCTCCATGGATCTCGATGCTGCCACATCTTTCGCGATATCAACATACTTAGCGGCACTTTTTTCTCAGAGTACTCGGATCTTCGAGCGCTCATCGAGTCGCTCCCACGGCAGCCCCACTACAATCGCCTGCAGTTGTTCATGACTGATCGGCATGCCACGATCGTGCCTCGCGCCTGCGCGGATGAAGCTGCCTTCGTAAAGCCTTCGTGCGCACAACCACAGGCCGAAGCCATCATGAACCAGCACCTTCATTCGATTCGCACGTTTGTTGATGAAGAGGTAGGCATGGTGAGCTCGAGCTTCACCGAACACGTTCACGACGCGAGCGAGCGCTTTGTCGACTCCGGCTCGCATGTCGAGCGGCTCTACCGAGAACCAAGCCGCATCGATCCGGATCACCTCATGATCTCGCGTAGCAACAGCGCGCACTCGTGCGCCGCCGCTGCGGGCCACTCGATGATCACCGTACCGCCTCGACGTCGAACTTTAATGCGGATCATGCCTTCGGTATTTGAGGGCAGGATCACCGGCACAAAGCCTTCATCGTTCATCGGTGCCGTAGGTCGTATTGCGATCGGCCTACCGCTGCGCTCCGCTTCCCTCAACCAGCGGTGCAGAAGGCTTGCGTTCACTCCGCGGGCCAGCGCCACTGCCGCGACCGATACGCCGGGTTGCTGGCATGCCCCTACTGCTTCGGCCTTGAAATGGTCACTATGGCTGCGTCGTCGCCGCCGGCTGCTTCCAACCAAGGTTCCTGTAGTACTCACGTACACGCTTATCTCTAGGGCTAAGCGAGTACCTTTCCATCAGAAGACAGTCGCCGAAAGGTGACTTGCCCGGCCGCTTACGTTACTGAGTTTCCAATACCTTTTTATCGAGCAGTGGTGATTGGCCTACTGAACTGAATACTCGATCAGCAACAAAATATCCTGGATCTTGTCGGGATCAAGTCTTGGCTGGCCGTTGATGGTAGTGGCGAGCTGTGCTGGCAGCGTGTTTCCGGGGACTGTCAACGTGAGCGTTGCGGGCGTCGCCGCGGTGGTGGCGATGGCAGCGGTCAGTGCGGCGATAGGATTGCCGGCGGAGGTCTGTCCGGGTGCGGGGGACAGTGCGATGGCGGTCGCAGCGCTCGTGCCGATGACGTAAGTGGCTGGGATGGTGTTGCCGGCGGCGGGTACGGCGAGTGCCACGTTGAGAGCGAAGTTCGAAATTTGCACGCCGCTTCCCAGGTTGGAGTAGGGGAAGATCAAATCAGTGAGCGGTAGTGCAAGCGTCTGGCTCGTGGCGTTGGGCGCCGCAGGATTGAAGAACGCGTAGTACGCGCTGCTGAACGTACTGCGTACACTCATATAGACCGATCGTGGGCCTTGTGGCTTGATCGCATTGCGAACGTTATTCGCCGCCGTCTGATCTGCGCCGCCGCGCGCGGTGTAGCGCACGTGCAGGATGCCGTCCGTGATGGTCGTAAAGTCAAAGTTGTTGTCGCGTGGATCGAGAACGAGATTCCAGGTGCTGATGGCGCCTTGTCCTTCGAATGGCAGCCAGCGCTCGTCGTGCAGGTTGACTTCGAACAGCCCCGCGTCATTCTGTCCGCTGCTCGTTGCGATGGTCGACGTTCCGCTCGCCGAGGTCGGCGATACGATCACGGAAGGGTCATTGGGTGCGGCCGTGGCGCTCTGCGGCTGGTAGGTTGTTCCAGGTGGTTGGGTGCGTACCAGTGCTCGTGTCAGTGTCAGGGTCGCATTGACGCCGGTGTAGGGTCCCGTGACGCTTGGGACCGTGAGCGCGACTGAGCGCAGTCGGCGGAAGTATTGACCCGGGTGGTCGAATTCGAACAGCGACTCATCCAGGGTGATCTGGCAGGTTCCCGTCTCGCGCAGCAACAGCAGCGCTTGCGGCGCCGCGAGCGCGAGTGAAATGTGCTTGGTGAGCTCCAGCTCACGGCTGTTTGCCGCGGTGTATTGGGCTTCCATGCGGCGCAGGTCGAACAGCAGGCTCTCTCCGGCCGTGAGCCCTTTGTGCTGACTGTCCCAGTAGCCAAACTGAATAAAGGTGTCCTGGCTGCCGAGCTCATACTGGTAGGCATTCTGGGCCTGCAGCGCCAGTGAGAACGCCAGCTGATAGGCCTGCGTGTAGACCGTCGTGAGCTGCGTGACCATCCAATCGTACAGCTGTGCGTTGGTGTACTTTGCAGTCAGAAAATTCGCGACTGCCTTTGCATTCGATGCCTGCTGCTGCTGGATCGACAACTCGGTATTGGCGATCGTGAGACGATCGGTGGCCGCCGTGATCTGTTGATCCATCTGCACGAGTTCGGCGGCTGCCAGCTGCGCCTGAAGGTTCCATTCGTCCATGCGCCGCTGATACATGCCCATGGTCGAGCTCATACCGCCAGCCTCGGCCAACAGACCCCCCAAATCTCGCGCTACCGTGGCCCAGGAGGTCGTGGAATGGCCGACGTTCTCGCCGCCATATTTGACCGTCGCCCTGGGTGTGCCGCCGAAGCCCTCGACACCGAATTCGACGGAAGGCAACAGGTGGGCCGCACCGGAGGTCATATCCAGAACAACGGCGGCGGCGTTGGCGATCAGCGCCGCTCCCTGCAGGGAAATCGCCGAGATTTCCCACGGGTTCATGAAAGCCACGGTCGAATAGAAGTTGTAACGAATCTGCACCACGGCCTTCTGGTCCTGCAGTGCGCCGATCTGATCCTGGGCCTCCGTAACCTGCTGGGATTTGACAGCAATCATACGCGTCTGGATATCGGCTTCCTGGTTGGCGCGCAGCACCGAGAGCGTTTCGGCGTCCTGCTTCTCGAGCGCTGAGAGGATGAGGGCGCCGTAGGAGCGCACGTCGGTAGTCAACTCCAGGGCTTTCTGCAGATTGATCGCGAAACGGTAGATCGGCGCCGGAGGGGCGATGCCTGATGAGCCGGCGTTCGAACCTTCAGCCCCGACCAGGTTGAACGGGTTGAGAGCCGGGCCATACAACGGCAGCGGCTGGGGTTGGCCCTGCAAGTTCAAGCAATGACGGATATTATAGAGTCGTTGTGCAACCGTGTCCCAGTAGGCCAGGAGCTTTTCGTTCGGAGAGATGCAGAACAACAGCGCACCCGCGTTGCCCGGCAGATACGGTAGCGCCGGCTGATTCGCGGTGCCCTGGATCAGCGCCTGAGGCGGTTCGGGGGCCACGATTAGATTTTCGACGTTGACGAGTGCATTGGAGAAGGCATCAAGGTTCTTAACCGACGCGTAAGTTGAGCTGCCAACGCCCGATTCGGCGCCGGCAGGCAGGCGTAGCATCTGCGGCTTGGGACCCAGGATCAGGTCGGCGACTATGTAGAGTTGCTCGGCCTGGTTGACGTTCTCTGCTGTGAACTGAGCGTAATAGTTGTCACCCCAGGCGATCAGCAGGTCGAGAAACTTCATCACCGTAGCTTTCCCGTACGCCGAGATGCGCAATCCCGCTACGGCATGGGGATCGAAGGGGTCGTTCATCCAGTTCTGGATCGCGGCAATCGTCGCGGGATCGTTGATGCCCTGGGCAGTATCTGCCGCGAGCGTCGTCAGAATGTTCTGGATCTGCTGTGCAAGCCAGGTGTCGGCACTCAATGCGTTGAGGGGCGCCATCTGCCAGTAGCGTTGCGGTGAGGGTCCGCCGCTGCTGTCGGTCGGATTGAAGATGTACTCGTACCAGGTCAGCGCGTCGCTGAACTGCTGGTTCTGGGTGAGGAGCGAGGCGACGAACATCGGCACGTGATAAAACAGCTCCCAGTTGTAGAGCGAGTAGGCCCCGGCCGATCCCGCGGTGAAGTCGAGTGCACTCTCGCCGGGATCATTCGGATTCGTCGGACCGGGATAGGGTGTCAACACCGGCGGCTGTGGCTCGTATACCGCATTGAAATCGAAGGTTGGCGACCAGCCGCGAACTGCCTCCGGAGTTACCTGTAGCGTGCGCGACATCAGACTGTCCACGCCGCCGGTCTCCAGCTGGCGCAGGAACGTGCGGGCGTACGGATGGTAGAACGTCTGGAAGTTGAAGCGCCCCGTCCAGTGGTTGATATAGATGAAACTATTGAACTGCTTCGGGATGCTCCTGACGTCGACATATTCCTGCTGCACCAGGTACGTGCGGGTCAGGTCAGCCACAAAGAACGGATCCACGGAGTCGAACACCGTTTCCTGCTGTGGGATCACGATCCGCGGTTGAGTGATCTGTCCCAGCAACTCCACGCTGACCGGCTGTAGTTGCAAGGAGTTCGTGCGGGCGAGCACGTAGAGCTGCGTGCTGCCGGTCTGCGGCATGAATGTCTGGCCGCTCCAACTGCCGGCGACGAGATCTTCTCCCCAGTAGTTGTACAGTGTCGGTGTGATCAGAGAGCCCGCCATCGAGGCCCTGGCAACTAGCGGATATGACGGCTCCTGGCTCAGATCGATGAGGCTCGGATCAGGGATGAGTCGCGCCTCGGTCACGTGCATCGGAGATTCGGGCATAGAGAGCGTCGCCTCTCCGATCTGCGGGTTGGCGCGCCAGTCGCCGCCGAAGATGCCCGCGAGCACCAGCTCGTCGGGGGTCATCGTGTAGTAGAGGGAGATGTTGAGATTGAAATTCGCATCCTGCGCTGCCTGGAACGTGAAGGCGAGCGGATGGCGGTCAATCATGATGGTGCTGGTGAGCATGGTGCTCTTGTCAAAATAGAACCGCTCGGGAACCGTGCGCTTCGGTTGCCACTGGCCGGCACTGAGCTCGCTCCAGGACAGTTCGATCGACCAGAACTGCTGAGGAGAGGGCTGGCTGCCGCCGCCGGCGCCGGGCACGGCCTGTTCGGACTGCTTCTCGGAGAATTGCTTGAACGTTGCCCAGAACAGGTGCAGTCGCTGGTCCCAGATCACCGGCAGCAGCTGTGGGCCGCTGATGTCGAGGTTGAGCGACTGCCACGGGCCCCAGCTGCCGAGGCCCGCAGTGGGACCCGTTCGCTGGCGGTAGTACCACTGCGGAGGCGTTGCACGCGTGCGCGCGAACACGTGCAGGAGGTTGATGCCGTCCGCGCGGTTCTCGTTGTAGTGGGCCGCCACCTGCAGGCGCGCGACCCCGAGGAGTTTGCGCAGATAGTTCTCGATCGCGGCCTGCGCCGCGTCGGCGTCGGCATTGCTCTGCCGGAGATCGCTCTGCAGATCGGTGAAGAACGAGGAAGGGTTGGGCAGCAGTTCCGGCAGCACATAGTTTTCCGGATACAGGAAAACCGCGCGATTGGCCTGCCATAGCGCATATTGCTGCCGCCAAGACCATTCACTCCACGAGGGACTGGACATATCGACCGCAACCCCAGAGAAGAATAGGTTGAGGAAGCACTGTTGCACGAACTGTTGAATCGCGAGTGAGCCCTGCAGCAGTCGCGTCATCGGCTGGCACGGGCACATCTCCGGATCGATGAGGAAGTAGTCGAAGATGTCGTCCACGCTCAGCAAAGTCGGCACGCTGATGGCGGGACCCGGCCCAAGGAGGTAGGCCACCAGTGCATCGCGCCGCTGCTGACGCAGAGTGTCCTGCACCGGGGTAATCGCGGCGAGCCACGCGCTTTGCGCATATTGCGCTTGCAACACACCCATGGCCGTCGTCGCGGTCGCAGCGACGGCCGGCATGCCGGCCAGCTGCACCAACGTGGCTCCGCTGATGCTGTACTTGGAGGTCGCATCCAGTGCCTTGGCAATCGCCGTCAGCATCGTCACATCGGCGAGGGTGCCCGCTTGAGTTGCAGGCGTCAGACTGGGCGGGGTTGCGCCGAGCGCCGTGGCGATTGCGAGCACATCGTTCGCGCTGCCGTTCAATGCCTGCGCGAGTGACGGCAGGCTGACCGTTCCGCCGCTGGTGTACGCACCCGTGCCCACTGAGCCATCGAGCGTGAACGCGGTCGCACTGGTGACGGTGACGCTGAAGGTCCCGTTCGCCGCCGTGTTGCCGAGTACCCCACTGATCGTGACCTGCATGCCGGTGACGAGGCCGTGGGGCGCGGCGGTCGTCAGTGCGATCGGGGTGCTGTTGCTCGCCGCAGTGACCGCGACGCTGGCACCGCCGATCGCCGTGGGCAGATCGGTCGGAGCAGTGCCCGGGGGCAACCACAGCGAAAGGATATCGAACAGCTTGGGCGTTCGGGAGGATTGTCGCTTATCGAGTTGCAGCGCGAAGAGCAGGGCTTCAAACAGCGCGTACGGACTGGCGGTCGCCGGCGCCAGCGGCAGTGCGCCGGGGTCGAGCCAGTTGAATGTCGCGGCGTACTGCGCCACGAACGCAAATTCTGTTTCCGTTGGGTTGAGCGCGGTGAACAGGGCGCTCGCCTTGGCGACCGTGGTGAAGGCCTGAATCAGCGCGGGGAACTGCGATGGATCGACGCCTGAGTTCGCGGCGATGAGCTGCGCAATGGTCGCCGCACCCAGCGGCAATATCCCGGTCTTTGCCAGGATCGGGCTGACCACATTTGCCGTGGTACCGGTGGCCGCTGCCAGCGCGGCTACGAAGATCGTCTGAATGGCTTCGGCGCCGTAGCTTGGCGGCAGTTTGGCCAGCGCATCGCGGATGGCTTGCAGAACGGCCGTTGCCTGAGGCGTCGTGAACGCCAGCGCGGTGCGACTCGCCGACTGGCCGCGCAGCAGGTAGTCGATATCGTAGGCACCGAGCCCTTTGCTTTTCAGGAGCGCGAGCCTGCGAGAGAACTGCAGCGTATCGGCGGGCGTGCCGTTGAAGGGATTGATCGCCGCGAGCTGGATCCACAGAATGAGTTCGGGGATGCCCAGCGACTGCGAGCTGGAGAGGCGCTGGTATTTCAGCAGCGTGCCGAGCGTCGGTAGCGACAGAGTGTTGGCGGCGCCGCTGAAGGCAAGTATCGCGGCGACGTCATCGGCCGTCAATCCCAACGAGGCGGTGACCGCGTTCTGCTCGGCGGTCGGCGGGTTCGGCGCGACCGCGAAGATCGGATTGCCCGAGAGGAGTCCGGTCGCCTGCCCCCCGCTGGTCCACGCACCATTGCCCGTGGACCCGTTCAACGAGAATGTCATGGCACCGATGACGGTGATGGTGAACGTGCCGTTCGCGGCCGTGTTGCCCGCGACCCCGGTCACCGACACCTGCATGCCGCTCTGAAAGCCGTGCGGAGCCGTGGTCGAAATCACGATCGGCGAGGCGTTGCTCGCCCCATTGATCACGGCCGTGTTGACGGGCACGAATATGCTGCTCGCGCTCGCCAATACCGCGGCGTTGCGAAACACCTCGCTGTAGGTGGAGGCGGCAATCGTGTCCTCATCCCCCAGATGGTTGGTAACATCGCGGGTTTCGAGCGGCAGCCAGAACGTGAGCACCTCCTGGAACGGCAGCTTCAGTGCGCTGCTTACCGCGAGCGCCCCATGCAGAAACACGAGGAACGGGTTGTCGAGGGTGCCGCCGTGGGCCACCAGCGCCCAGTCGAGCTCCCACATGTTCAGTGCGGACGCTGTCCACAGGCGCAGGAAGCGGTTGGCGCGATCGAGCACATCGCCCGTGAGGCCGGTACAGGTCATCAGGTCGGTGTCGGCACTGACCACGCTGACGGTTCCTATTATCGTTGAGCCCGCGGAGAGCGTGACCGTCGACTGCGTCACCCAAAGTGCTTCGAGCAGCTGGAAGAGCTGTTGCAGGGAGAGTCCGGCGCGGTTCATGAAGACCGGCACTTTTCCCATGGCCGCAGTCCAGTCGGCCGGGTTCGGCGAGTAGGCCTGCCGCGTGTTGGGGTCGATGACGGACGCAGGATGTTGCGCGAAACCCCATCGGTCCCAGGGCGGGTGCGGATCGGTGCCGACGATGACGGCCTGCATCGCCGGATTCAGCCCTAAAGCGGCAGCGGCGATGCTGGCGGCAGCTGCGGCTGCGGGTGGATGGCCTGCGAACAGCACCAGCAGCGCAGCGCGTGGCGTGCCCAGTGCAGCCGCGTAGGCGCTCGCCTGCGCGAACGGCAAGTCGAACGGCAGATTCAGGGGGAATACGGCCGCGGCGGTCAGATTATAGGCGGCCTGGGAGATTTGCTGGGGCAGCGCACGGCGCTCGTTGGATGTTCCCACCGTATCGATGAAGGTCACCGCGGTCGCGGGAGGCGCAATGACCGACTCGAAAATCTCGTTCGCGATGTCGATGTAGGGCATTGTGACGGTGGTGTTGCTGCAGTCGAGCGCGATGTATTGGATGTCCGGGCGCCGCGACAGCAGAGCGTCACGGGCATTCGTCACGCCGCCACCGCTTGCCGCGATGGTCGAGAGGTACTGCAATAGATCCACCACGTAGGCTGCCGGGCTTACGACCGACTCGCAGTCGCCGCATTGAAAGTAGTCGAGCGATCCAAACAGCGCCTGCAGGTCGGGCAGATTGTTCAGTGTCTGCGGATCGGGCACGGCGGATCCGCTGGCCGCGGGCGCGACACCGTTCAGCGCCAGGTTGAATCGGCCGTAGACCGTCACGGCGGTGGCATACGTCATCGCCGCTTGGGCGTAGGCCGTCTGAGCCGCCGAAGCCCCTCCCAAGGCGGTACTCATCTGTGCGAGGAACGGACCACGACCCTGAAAATAGATACTTTGCGCGGAGAGATACCCGGCGGCCTTCAGAGCATCGACTGAAGTGTACTGGGGTGAAATACGATAAAGGCGCTGCGCGGTCTTCAGGTCGGCGAGCGCGGCTGCCGACAGGCTCGCCTTGTTGGTCACGAGGAAACCGTCGAGACTGGTGGACCCCAGGTCGAAGGTGGAATGGGTGGAAAAGAAGCTGATGAGCTCCTGGCGAGTGCTCGCAAACGAGGTCTGTTTGGCCTTCGTCAGGCCGCCGACAAAAGCGGTCGTCGGATAGCGACCGGCAAATCGCACCGCGAGTGCTTGCGCGAACGTCGCGATCGGCGACCTCTGTGGTAGACCCGTCCCTTGCGGGTCCACGGCGCTGATGCGTGCCGCCCAACCGCTCGCATCGAGCAACGCAAGATCCCGGATGCTGCCGAGCGTTTTCTGCGACAGCCTCAAGAGCGCGTCCTGGATGAGCGGCAGATAGCCCGACAGCAGCTCCCCCAACGTGAGGGTAGTGTCCAACGTGGTGAGGTCGGCGGCTGACAAAGACTTGTCGGCACGCAACACGCTCCATGTGGCGGAAAGACTGCTACCGTTGGCGGCATATGCTTGCACGAACGCGGTGGCAACTTTCGCCGGCACATTACCGGCGCCCAGCAGCGCGCTCAGTGTGCTCTCGCCACCCAGGTACGGACTCGCTGCCACCTGCTGTTGGCGCAAGACATCGATCTGGTCGAGCTGAGCGGCCTGGGAGGTGCCGTAGGAGGCCGGCAGCACGTTCGCCTTGAGCGCTTGCGCGAGCGCACGATCGAGCGTGTCGCGAGAGTGCGCCAGCACGCCGGTAAACGTCTGCTCCATGAAGGCGGCGTCGATCCCTGATTCCGGAAGCTGTGTGAGGGAGATTTCTAGGTTGGCGGGGATACCTTGATAGAAGATGCCGAACAGCGTCTCGTCAGATAACTTGTACTGTGCCGCCAGCGCCGCTGCCATGAAGAGATAGACGGTATCGTCAAAGGGAACCTGTACGGCATCTGCCAGAAAGCCCAGTTCCTGCGCATCCTTGTTCTGCTTCAGGCTCGTCAAGGCGATGCCCTGCAGTTGCGTGCTCACCGACTGCTTCAGGTTGGTGAGCATCGAGGGCTTGACGACGACACCGTTGGGCGCTGTCGTGAAATCGATCACGACCCGTTCCGCCGCGGCGAATACGGTTTGCGATTGGGCGATGACACGTCCGCGGGACCCGTACGCACGCATCAGGAGGTTCAACCCGCTGGTCCACTCGTAGGCGACCGAATAGTGACCGCGCTCGTCTGTCTTGGCCTCGCCGAGCGTCGCCTCACTGCGAATCCTCATCGACACCAAGGCAACGCGCGTTCCCGCAATGGGTGCCCCGTCGCCGTCGACGAGCAAGCCGGTGACCGAGGCGCGTCCGGATCTCGACGCACCTGCGACATCTGTCTGGCCAGCATCCATGGCCGATTGCTTCTTAGTGGATGTCTTTCGCTTGGCAGTCATGGAAATTGCCTCCGCGCCCCCCGGCCTTGTTGGTGGACGCTTTGCGCACGGTCCACCTCAGATCACTTCGTCTTCGTCGTGATGGCGGATAAATGCGTTCTGGTCCGAATCGTAGATATAGCCCGTATTCACGGGCTTACCATCGCGGATCTGCCACAGCTCCGCGCCATCGTCGTTCATGGTACTGACGAAGTAGTCCCCGTTTTTAAGGATGTTTGCGTTGAGCAGGCCATCCGCCATCGCCGAAGGGATCCACAATTCATGGCCCGTCGTCCAGCCGACGTTCACCTGCGTCGTCGTCTGGGAGTGATAGTAGTCTCGGAAGAATTGATACCACATGAATGGCTCTGCGACTGACATCAATCTGCCCGCTATCGACGCGCCGCTACGCAGGGTCATCTGCGCGCCCGACATCTCTTCGAATCCCGTTAGTTTGGCCGAGCCGGTCACCTCGGCGGTCTGTGCATTGCGAGCACGCATCTGTTGTTCCGCGACCGCGGTGGCGGCCGACGGATTCTCCGCGAACGGCTTTACCTTGGCGGCGCTCGGATCGGCGTCACTCCGGGTCCAATCCATTTTGGCGCGCTCGGTCATATCAGCGGTCGCAGGTAGCCGCGCCTTGGCGGCTTTGGCCGCGTCCCGTAGCCCGGCGGCAGTGCGCGGACCTTTGTCCTGTTCATCGAGGTCCAGGTGCTTGGCGATGTTGTGATGAGTCATCGCCTTGCCGTTGATCTCACCTTTGACGACCGGCGTCTTGGCGGTTGGGTCCTTCTTGGTGGACCATACGGACGACATGTGCTCCCCCATCTGCTTTGGGTCCAGCTTCACTTGACCAGCCTGCTTGACGCCTGAATGATGATGATGCTCGATCGGCGTTTTGCCTCGCTTGAGGCCGATGTTCTCGGCGCGCTTCTGCATCGGATCGGGGCTATACCCCTTGTTCTTCGAAGCGTTGATGTTGTGCTGCATCTCCCTCTGCTTCGCGGCGGTATCCTTGCCGCGTTGTTTCTCGTATTTTTTCGGCGCGTGGCCCTCCGGATCGACATGTCCGACCGGGTTGCTGGCGCCGTACTCGTAGAGGTTGATGCCGCCCAGCAGGAAAATGGGATCGGCGCTACTCCAGCGTCCCAACCAGCTCGCGTAATAGCGGGCGCCTTGGTAGTTGAGCCCGCTTTCCTCGTCGCGCTCCATCCCGGTAAAGCGATAGCGTTTGAGGCTGACCTCCACGACAGTTCGTCCGGCCTGATAAGAGGTGCCGCCGTACGGGTAATATTCCTCGTATGAAATAATCTGCGCGGTCTCATCCAGTTCCAGTGACGCGGACCTGAGATGATTGCCAAATTGGTAGCGGATGAGTTGAGCGTCCGCGGCGTCGGTTCCCTGCGTTCGCGTTTCCACCAGCGCAATGCGGCGGCTGTCGTCCATCACGTGCAGCGACTGGCGCTCCAGCGTGAGCGTCGTGCCCGTCCCATCGTACTCACGATAGACTTCGTACCCTCCCAAATACAGGCGCTCCTTCATGAGCGTGCCATTGGCCCTTTGAGTCACCTTGCGCATTCGCAGACCGGTGGAGTCGTAGACGAAAAAGGTGCGCTCCCCCTGATGCTGCACGCCGTCCGTGTCAGCTGCATTGACGGCCTGACGTTGCGCGACCTGAAAATGGTCCGAGTAATCCCACTGCATCATCTGGAGCTGGGGCATGCGAAGCATGTTGCCGTGAAGGTCGTAGCCGTAGGTTTCATTCAGCGGTTGCGCACCGCTCACCGCCGATTGCGACAGGCGATTGCTGAATTGGCCAGTTCCGAGAAGACTGACTTCGCTGTAGGTGTAGGCACGTTTCCAGCCGGGGTTGGCAGGATCACTTCCCTGATGGATGAACTGCGTGAAATTCCCGACCGCGTCGTAGAGGTACTGTTCGGTGTAGGTACCCATGGCATTGCCGTCGCCCGGCTGCAGCAGTTGCACGCGTCCCGCATCGTTGTATGAAGTCGGCGCGGGAAACAGACCGGTGGCGGACTGGCCGAGCTGCTCGCGTCCGGTGGCGAGGATCAGGCGGTAAATCGGATCGTAGGTGAAATCATTGCTCGGTTCGACGCGTCTGTTCTTGAAGAAAACCGTATCCTGGGCGTTGTCCTGAATGTGGGTGATGTTGCCCACCGGGTCGAACGTATACAGAAGATCCTGCACCGTACCTGGCCGGGTGGTCGTCAGGCGAACGAGCCGCTGTGTCAACGTATCGTAGGTGTATGCCGTCGACGCTCCGCTCTGGAACTGGATCAGCGTGCGTTGCCCCTTGGCGTCGTACTCGATGTGCGTGACGAAGCCCGTTGCGACTGTCGAGCCCTGCAGGTTGACGGTCACCGTGTCGAGCAGATTTGCTGCGTTGTAGCCGCGCCTCAGGATGCTGCCATCGGGCGAGGTCGCGGCGATTGGCCGATTGAGTGCGTCATAGACGGCGGCGGTCGTGAAGATTTGCGGTTGCATTGGCGGTGAGCCGGACCAATCGGCAAGTCCTTTGTAGTCCAGCGCGAGCTGACTCGTACCGTTCAACGCATTTCCCTTGAAGTCGTAGGCTACGATGGTTTTCAAGCCCGCATTGTCGAACTGCTGAAAGGTGTGCCCGCGCAGATTGAGAGCGGTATCGTTCGGCTGCCCTTCGCCGTAGATGTTTTTCGAGACCTGAACTTCAGCCGCCGTCGTGCGCGGGTCGGAGTGGGTGGCGTCGGTACCCAGTACATACAGGCCGGTGAGGCGCCGTCGCGCATCAAAGGATGAGCGGAAGTTGTGACCGCGGGCGTCCCAGCTGCGAATGGGCTTGCCGGCGGCGTCGTTGAGCATCCAGCGCTCTGCCGCTTCCATGCTGGCGTGATGGACGGCATTGCCGAGCATGTCGTAGTCGGAGACCATAATTGTTCGCCCAAGGGCATCGCCAACGGAGCGCTGCAATCCCTCGATATCGAGGTCAATGCGCGATTCAAACTTTCCATCCGCGCCGTTGTCGGCCACGGTCAGAAAAGAACGCCCAAGCGAATCGACGTACGAGACTGCGGGCGTATTGGCATGGGCTGCGGCCTTGTTCGCCGCCGCCTGCTCGAGCGGTCCCAATGCGCCGCCCGATCGCTGTGCGTACCACGTAGGCAGGTAGTCGTTGGTGGGGAGCGGTTGAATCATGGGTCCGACGTCGATGTCCGCGGAGGGGTCCGTCTGCAACACGGTGTCGTTCACGTCCCACGAGACCTGCTGCCAGGGGTCAAACACCACTTTCTGATAGGAGTGGTTGGGATGAACCGTGGCCACAATGCGAGCCATAGGGTCGTAACACAGGATGTCGCTGACACCGACGCTCGTGCCGAATTCGAACTGCTGTCCCTTCGGCAGCGCACTGAAGAACGGTTCATAGCGGCGAACCGGATTGTTCTTGTTGTTGAAGACCGTCCAGCCGCTGCCGACCCAGCGCGGAGTCGCGGTTCCCGTGGCGGGCTCGGCCTGGTATTTCTGCTGAATTTCGCGACCAAATCCGTCGGAGTAGTCAAAGCTGATCTGTATTTGGGTCTGCTGGCCGGTGGTCAGATCCGACACATGCGTCTCGCGTGTCAGGCTGGCTGCAAAGGCAGGTACCCACTGCGTTGGATCCGATGGCGCGGCGGCCTGCGAGTTGCGGAATCGGTCGAGGTCGTATACCACCCGGGAGGTGGCGTTGGCCAAGAGCGACGGTGCGAGCGCATGCGGATCGTCGGCCGCATAGAAGTCGTCGATCTGCTGTTGCGTCAGGTCGGTAACGAATCCGGTCAGAGAATCCCCAACGCTCTGCGTGGTCTTGCCCATCAGTGCCGTGCCCGTTGCCTGTCCGAGCAGATCGAAGCTCACGGCCCCGCGATTGCCGTTGGGATCTGTGATCAGGCTCGGCATCAGCACGCGGTAGTCGCTGGTCGCAGTAACGATGTTCTGCAACGGATCGTGCGTCGCGACGATCAGGAGATTGTTCGGGCTGTCATAGTCCACGGATGCGGCGTTGCCGAACGCATCTACGTAGCGACGCGCGAGGAAGAAGTTGGCCTGGGCTTCGGTGCTCTCGGCTTGAGGCGTCGCGATGGCAGGGGTGTAGAAGGTCCTGCCGGAGGGCACCCACCAGTTGCCGTTACCGTCGAGGTCCACATGGCCCCCCCCATCGGCGGCCGTGCTTGCCAGCACCGTGGCAGGCGTGGGTAGCAAGGCCGTGCCTGAGCGCTGATAGACAAGGGCGATCAGACTGTTGGTAAGAGCCAGCCGGTAGCTGACCCCGCCGATCGCCAATGATTCCAGCGAGCCCAAGGGCAGCAGCGCATTGGCATTATTGCTGCTCGTACCGAAATCATCGGGCCGATAGTAGGTGCGAGTGCGTTTGAGTACGCGGCGGTAAGGCTGTCCCGGATTCAGAGTCGGATCGAGGTTCTCAAAGAGGATGTCGTGCGCCCCGTCGCTGGCAGCCGCGAGCTGGCCGCTGAGCTCGCCGAAGCTGAAGCCTGCCGTTGATGCATGTTGAAGCTGAAGCAGCTGGAAGTCCGCGACCTCGGCGATCAGCGCCGTGCGCCAGACGTCCGCAGATTGCACGGCATTGGTGTACGTGCACAGTGTGCAGCTGCTCAAGGTCGTGGTCTGCTTGTCGCTGTCTTGTGCCGAAAGAGTGGGATCCGGATGACGACGCCCGTAGGCGACCGCTGCACTTTGCAGGACGTTGCCGAACGGATCGACCGACAAGGTGAAGGAATGCATGACTCTCGGGTCGGCCACCGATTGACTGCCGACGGCGTACAGCTTTCGCTCGTAGTGATAGCTGATGCTCTCTCGCGCATGGACGAAATACACTCCGTAACGATTCAGCGCCTGAGGTTGGAGCGCTTCCACCGCGAAATTATTCTCGGAGGCCGAGTAGGGACGCGCTGAGGCATCCGTTCCGTCAAGAGAGTAGACCTCCTGTCGGAGAGGCGAGCCACGCAACGCGCGCGCGGCCTCGCGATATTCTTCGGGACTGAAGACGTGCTGCGCGCTCGAACCATTGCTGAGCAGAATGGACGTTGGCAGGACGCTGTCCGGCAGTTGCAGCGCACCGGGGTCCATGTAGTATTCGGCAGCCATGTGGCGGGAAATGTGGGGCTCACCGAAGTACGCCCCCGTGTGGAACCACGTTTTGGTCAATACCGGAGGAACCTGGGTCGTAGCGTTGAGGTTTACCGGCGACGGGAACGCGTCACTGGCAGAGAGGACCGCGAGGTCCTCCGTGTCGTATTGATCGACGCGCCCGAACCCGCGGAACTCGCGTTCGACGCCGTCAAAGTATCCGTGGTGATAGGAGTAACGTGAGGATAGAATCGTGCGGCTCACATAGTCGTAGGTCCGGACGCTCTCGACCACCTGCACGGGGAATGGGAGCCTGGTGACCCAGGGGTTTCCGGCGAGCTTGTCCGCGACGTAGAACCTGGTGGAGGGTGCGTACTGGATGAGCGTCTCGGCGCCAAGATTATTGGTGACCTTCACCAGCAGGTGCGGCTTGAGGCCGCCCATCAGATCGATGTAGCGCATCTGACGCTGGCCGCTGCCCGGTAGCGGTGACGACCAGACCAGGCAAGCGGTGCCATTGCCCAGGAGATCGAGTGCATCAGCCGAGGAGACTGATTCCACAAACGGAAAATCTGTCAGGACGTAGGACTGCCCCCAGCCGTTGCCCGAGCGATTGAAATAAAGACTCACCGTCCCGCTGCCGAAGTAGACGATATCGGCCGTTCCGGAGCCGTCGATATCGGCGAGATGGATTCTGCGCGGATCAAACAGGTCGGGCCGGTCGAACACCGGTGCGTTGTCCATGGTGACCTTCGCACCGAAGCGACCGTAGCCCATGTTGGGCCAGTAGCAAAGCTCGCCGTTGCGGATTCGCACCAGGTCCACAAGCCCGTCGCCGGACATGTCGGCGAGGACGATCGTGTTGGTGCCGTCAGCAAAAACGACCTTGGGACCCTGTTCCTCATCGAACGCTTGTGGCACGTAGTGACGAGGACCGTAGCCGTATGCGGCCAGTGACTCGTGCCAGCAGAAGGTGCTCGCCTCGCTGATCAGCACATCGGGCAGACCGTCACCCGTCAGGTCGACGAACTTCAGCTCCGGGTCGCTCCAATCCAGGTTGGGCAAGGATCGGAAGGGCACGAACGGTCGCCATTCCTCATCGTCGCTACGCTCAAAGAAACCGGCATGCTCGCTCAAGTCCATCAGATCCAGATGACCGTTGCCCGTGAGATCCGCCAGTTGTTGCCGACCCTTGTTCAAAGCCATGAGTGACGGCACGCGCGCAAGCGTCTCGATAGACGCGAACCAGGGTTGCGCACGGAGCTCGCCGTTATCGGGTTGAAGGTTGACGGGACTTAAGTTGGCCTTGTACAGCCAACTGTTGTCCTGCTCGGAGAGGATTCCCGAAATACCTTCGCCGTCGAGGTCCGTCCAGCGAAACAGTCTGTTGTCCAGACCCTGCGGCAGATGTTGCAGGCTGGATGAATCGATATCGCGTACCGTCGGATCCACTGTCGCGGTGGAATATTCGTATTCCACCGGCGGGAAGGCTTTAGACTCGTAACCGCCTGCCGTCGCGCGGCGATAGCCGGATTGACTCGCGGCCATTAAATAAGAGTAGAACGGGTGGATCGGATCCGTGCCAGGCTGCGCATGGGTGAAGTCGGTCGAGCGCACCAGGCAGTTGAGACCGACCTCCGCCGCATCCGGAAAATGATGGAACATTAGTGCCCGGCGGCACAGGCGATAAGTGCGCACCTCGAAGCGCGGGCGGTAGCTCGAGAACGGATCTGACCGACAGTTCCAGCTGGCCGTACCCTGGGGTAACGGGTTCGCCAGGTCGTGCTCGCCATAGTCGAGCACCAGTTGAAAACACCAATCGGAGGGTAACGGTACCGCTGTCTGCGCTGAAGGGTCTGGATAGTAGGGTGTGCGATTGCCATAGCTGACCGTCTTCAGATAACGGTTCGCCGAGCGGCTCGCATCCGTGCGATTGCGCTCGTTGGTCTGCGCGAGATCGACATCGCTCGAATCTTCCGGCTTGTATTCATAGCTGATCACGTTTCCCGTATCGTCATAGGATTCGCAGATTAGCCAGCAGAAGATGCGCGTCGGATCGGTCGGGTCGGCGATGCGACTGGCGTAGGTTCTTCCATACCAGGTCGTCGCGTTATTACGCGATATCGAGCGCCAGAAGACATCGGTGGGATCGGCGAGATTCACCCAGCGCTCTATCCGGGCGAACAGACCCTCGACTCGCGGTCGGTAGCGATGGACCGCATATTGGGCACCGTAGAGGGCGCGTGGCGAGACAACGTCTCGTAGCCACTGCCCATTCACTTGCGTCAGCGCCGGCATCAGATCTTCGGCGCCTGACAGAACGAATACGTCAGCCTCGACCGCGTCCCGATAGGTGGGTAGACCCTTGTCGGTCTTGCGCGTTACCGCGGCCAGCGGCAGCGACCAGCCGAATCCAAAAGGCGTGTTGCCGGAGCCCGAGTTGTAGGACAAAGACAACTCTGGCCCGAAGCCGGACCGCCCCGGACTGCTGAACAGAGGAATGCTCGCCGAGGCGGTGCCCGTAGCAGCGCTGACCGCGAACTTCTCGCCGATGCCGCGAATGGCGCCGCCACCCTTTGGCAGGGTCAAGCTCGGCATCACGAGCTGTTGCTGCTGCGGCCGTGGGGCGACCGAAGCGCTGGGCTGTGCGGGCAGACTGCGACGATCCTGGTCTTGCATCGTTGGCCACTTCCTGTTGACCCCTGGCGCACGCTTCGTGCGGGGGGCACCCATGCCGCCGAGATACCTGCGATCTCGTCCTAGGATACATGCGTAAGCGGGCGATTGTCTGCTACGTTCCGATGACTGCGCTTAGCATTTAATATCGTATTTTCGTCGCAGAATCCGACAGGGGGACGCCAAGGGGGGCACGCCGTCGTTCGGGTCGATGCTCTCCGGCGTTAGTGCGCCACGGAGGTGACAAGCAATTCCAAGACCTTGGCGCCGAATGTGCCTCTGATAACGTCCACCAACATCCACACGTCTCGCGGGGTCAATTTGAGTAACCCAGTCCGGATTGTGGGAAACATCTTTGAATTCAGAGGGATGGGTGAGCAGTTTAATTCCCTCCCTGACCATTGAATCTCTTGGGTCCATTCCGGGAAAAGTAGAAATTGGTGATTCGGCATCGCGGCCCCCGGGCAACGATCAGGCGCGCCTAACGAGCCTTAAGTTCTTCCCTGAGCACACCGCCCAATGTCTCTTCGTCCACTGGCCTCGCGCCGACGGCCTGGCGCAGCGCTTGATTGATCAGTGTTTGATATCCCGTGCCTTCCGAATCTGCCTTCGCCCGAAATGCCATCAATAAGTCGTTGTCCAACATGATCGTGATCCGGGTCTTGCCCTTCGTTTCGGCCTGCAACTTCGCCAGATGCGGAATGCTCGTCGCCCGCTTGGCCTTTGAGAAATCGTACTGTTTACGCATAATCGTTACTCCCTTGCACGTGACGTTGCGGGCGGCAATGACACGAATCGAGTCTCGTCACGCAACGTACACAACGGTTAACAGGCGGGGAACTTACGCTCTTGGTTCCGTTTCTGCGCGATGAAACCCTCGAAATCAAACGGCGTCGATGGGCCGCTTTCCTCGCCGTCAATGAGCGCAGCGACTAGGGCGGCCCGTTTGGCTTGCTGCTCCTCGAGCAGCCTGAGCGCGGCTCGCAAGACTTCGCTCGCGTTGCTGTAGCGTCCTTCCTTCACCTGGGATTCGACGAAATTCATGAAATGATCGCCGATACTGAAGAATGCGCCATTGTCCCGCATAGACTTTCCTGCCCCGTCCAGCGCCATCGCTGATTTTAGCGAACCCTCGCCGCGAAAAGCGACCTCGCGTCTCATCCCGGGACGATCCATCCATCTCTAGTTGAGCTTTCCCGCCGCCTGCGCAACAATCCCCGGCACAGCGTCACAAGGAAGCCGACGCGATGGCCACGTATTTTCTCCGCACCAAGCACATCTCGCGAGGCAAAGGCGCGCGTGCCACCCGGGCCGCGGCGTACCGTGCGGGCGAGCGAATCCGCGATGAGCGCACGAGCGAGGTGTACGACTGCTCCGATCGCCGCGACGTCGCGTACAAGGAAGTCGTGCTTCCGGCAGACCTCGCTGCACGTCCCGACATGGCCTGGACTCAGGATCGCTCCGTGCTCTGGAACGCCGCCGAGCACGCGGGCCTTCGCCGCAACTCCCGTCTCGCTCGGGAGTTGCTCGTCCTTCTCCCTCCGGAGCTTACCGCCGCCCAGCGCACCGATCTCGTCCGCGCATTCGCGGGCGAGCTCGCCGACAAGTACCGCTGCGCCGTCGATGTCTGCCTCCATCAGCCACGGCCGGGCGCTGATGCGCGCAATCACCACGCTCATCTGTTGATGACCACCCGTGAGGTCACCCCCGATGGCTTTGGCAGGCGGACGGACCTCGAACATAACGGACAGGAGCGGCGGCGGGTCGGCCTGAGCGGCTCATCCCTGGACGAGTATCTTCGGATCCGCGAGCGCTGGGCCGAAGTAACCAATGAATCGCTGCGCCGGGCGGGTCTCGCGGCGAGCGTCGATCACCGCAGCCTCGAGCGGCAGGGCATCGACCGGGAGCCGGTGCCCTCGATCCCGGAGAAGGTGTTTTACGCCGAGCGAAAAAGGGGCGTCCCCAGCGCCGCGGGCGATGCGATCCGCGCGCGCCACCGCGAGCGTGTGGAGGCGCGCCGGATTCCCGGTGAGCGGGCGCGGGTCGTGGACCGCCAGAAGGCCGAGCTGCGGGACCGTGCAAGTAAAGACATTCGGAAGCGCGAGGCGCAGCCGAAGCGAATCCCGTGGGGCGCATTGTCCCGCGAGGAACGCAATGCGCACCGGCGGGCCCGCTACGAGGAGCGTCGCATCGTGGAGAGAAAAGACCCCGTGCGCGAAGCGCAGCGGCGGGAATCGAGCCGGTTGGCCGAGCGGGCGAGACGGCAGGCCAATCCGGAAGCGGTCCGCGAGGAAAAACGTCGGTGGCGCAAGGCGAACGCCGACGAGGTGAATCGCAAGCAGCGCGAGTATCGGGCCGCGCGCCGCGCGGCCGCAGTCTCGCCGCCCTCTCGGGCGACCGCCGCGCAGTCGGCCAAGAACTGGAACGCGTACCGGCACCATCATGGGTCCGCCCCGACCGCCGAGGAATCGGCCCGCGCTTGGCGTGAGTTGGGCAGGACAGCGCCCGACTCACCTTCGGCCGCCGCATCGCACAGCGCACGGCCCGTGCCCGATCGAACCGCCGACTCGGCTCCCGCCGCTGGCCCGAGCCGTATCACCGGCCCCGATCACGATTTCGGCCCCTGAGGACATTGGCATGACCGCTCACCTATTGGCGCTCACTCACGGCTTTCTGGGCTTCGAGATCGGCTTCCTCCTGATCGCGGTCTCGACGTATGCAGGCCTCATCCGGTTTCGCGCGCACTGGACGCAGTACTTCTTGTGGCCCCTGCCGGGTATTCTGGTGATGCTGCTTTGCGTCGTGATTTTCTGGGTCCTGTTCGGATGGCTGCCCGGCGCGGGTACCGCCGCCGTGGGTATCCTGCGGATCTTGGTCGGTTTGGTGCTCTTCCCCTCATTCGGGTACATGCTGGGCGAGGGGCTCGCCACCGAGGACGAACGATCGCCTCCGCCCAAGCATCGGCGCGGCGCCATCGTGTCCCGCGCCGCTTCGAAGGCCGCGCCTCGCCCGGCCGGCATCACGCTCGCCGGTATTCCGATCGACCCGCGCGATGAGACCAAGCACTTCAAGCTCATCGGCGCGACGGGCACGGGTAAGAGCACCGCCATCCGGGAAATGTTGACCGCGGCGCTTTCACGGGGAGATCGCGCCATCATCGCCGATCCCGACGGCGGCTATCTCGCCCGCTTTTACGATGCCGCGCGCGGCGATGTGATCTTGAATCCCTTCGATGGGGAATCCCACAAATGGGACCTGTTCGGGGAAATCACCAATGACTACGACGTGGAACAGCTCGCGCGTTCACTCATCCCGGACGGCGGCGGATCGGACAGCAGCACGTGGAGCCAGTATGCGCGGACCTTCTTCAGTGCCGTGGTGCAGCAGGCCATCGTCGCCGAGGCTCGCGACGACGCCGAGCTCTATCGGCTGGTGACCAGCGCCTCTACCGAAGAGCTGAGAGTCATGCTCACCGGCACCCCCGCCGGCCCCTTCCTCGAGCCGGGCAACGAGAAGATGTTCGGTTCCATCCGCTCCATCACGAGCTCGGCGGTCGAAGCCCTCAAATACACCACGCGGCAGCAGGCGCCGCCTTTCTCGGTGCGGCAATGGGTCCGGCAAGGCGCCGCCCGAGGCGCGGGGAACCGGGGCGGCGTACTGTTCCTGCCTTACAAGGCGGGCGAGATCGCGGCCTTGAGCTCGGTCATTTCCGCCTGGATGCGGATCGGCATCTTCGAGGCCATGGATTGGGAGGAGGGCGATCAGTTCCTCTGGTTCGTCATCGACGAGCTCGATGCGCTGGGCGAGATCGACGGGCTGAAGGATGCCCTCGCCCGGCTGCGCAAGTTCGGCGGCCGCTGCATCCTGGGGTTTCAGTCGATCGCCCAGGTCTCGGGCACGTACGGCAAAGGCATCGCCGAGACCATCGTCGAGAACTGCGGCAACACGCTGATCCTTCGCTGCTCTGCGAGCGAGCATGGGGGCACGTCGGAATTTGCATCGAAGCTCATCGGCCAACGCGAGGTCATGCACACCACGATCTCCAAAACGCGCAGTGCCGTCGAGATCATGGGGTCCACCACGACCGGCCAGCATCTCAAGATCGAGCCCGCCATCATGGCCTCGGAAATCGAGCGCCTCGGCGATCTGTCGGGATTTCTGAAGCTCGCCTCCGTCCCGGATTGGAAGGCGGTGCGGCTCGCCCCGCTGCCCGGTGCGGCACCCACACGCCGGCGAAAGCCCGCCATCGTCGCGAGCCCGTCCAGCGCCGCGCCCTCGGCACCCTCGACGAGCACCCCGCCCGTGATGGCCGCGGCCGCCTTGAAGATCAAGCCCCGACGCGGACGCCCACCGAAAGCCGCCTCTCGCCGAGAGGGACCATCGGTCGAAGCGGCCGCCAATCCCACTACCCAGTCTTCTCCGGGCGCGTCAGAATGATGCACATTGGATCCACCGTGCCGCGAACCTACCTGTTTGTTCCCCCCGAAGAGAAGGCTGAAGCCGAGGCGTTGGGCGCGCTTTGGGACTCAGGCTCGAAGCGATGGTATATCGACTCCGCCGAGCCGTGGGCACGCTATTCGAAGTGGCTGCCGGACGAAGATCACGACGAGGAATTCAACATCACCTCGACCGACGCGTACGTCGCCGCCGCGACGACCGTCTGCCCACATTGCGGTTTCGCCATCGAGGTCATCTGCATCCACTGCGTGAGTGGCGTCGTGTTCGGCGATCCCTTGAGCCAGTTCACGGTCTCCGATGTGCGCGCCGTCAGCGACTCGCTCGCCCGCCAGCTTCGCCCATGGCCCCACTACCGGAAAGTCCTCGACGCGAGCACCGGGGACGCCTATTTCGCGAATCACTGCCCGAGCTGCGGCGCCGAACAGGACGACATGTACCTGCATTCCGAGCCCGGCGAGCCGTTCTTCGACATCCCCGCCGCCGCCCCCGGCTCGATCGTGCTGACGCCGCTCGCAGGCTCGATCGAGCTCAGCGGCGACGAGCATTTTCAGGTGGGATGATGGACCGCGCGGGCGATGAACCCGCCCCACGCCCGTGGCGAAATCTACGCGCCTACTCTTTGTACGCTTGCCTTTCATAGCTCAGGGGGCATTTAGACATGGCCGCCGCCCGGCGCGCAATCCTGTAAATCCACAGCGAAAGGGAGGGCACTGCGATGGCAGTACAGTGGCGACAGCGATTGTCCTTCCGGTGAGCGTGGCGAACTCCACCTCGTACGCGGAGACATTGCCATGGATGTGGACTATCCCCCCGACAGCAGACCCTCGCTGCGTAAATCGCTCGTCAGCACGACGCAGTCGTGTTCGTTGATCATGATGCCTCCGAAGGATACGCAGTGATAAGCCGTGGTGCCCTCTGGTCTGCGTCTAACTGCCAAGGGGTGCAGATCAGTGGGCGACGACCATCCGGTGTCTCCAATTCACCGTGAACCTCATAGCAGTAGGTATTCTAACCGTGCTGGATCTGTGACTTCCGCCACCGTTTATGCAGTAGAGGTAGGTTACATAACAAATTATGGCAACTTTTCTGTCAAGCCCCAGGAGTGCCGCGGCTCGAGCGACGCCGGGGGAACTCCGCGTGGCAGACCGGCTGGACCAATTCCTGGAGGACGACTACCTGTGCTGGTATGACGTGCCCGTCGGTCCCAAGCATCAACACCCCGACTTTCTAATTTTGCATCCTGGTCGTGGCATTCTCATCCTTGAAATAAAGGACTGGAAGATCGACCAGATCCGTGAGATGAGTCCGAAGTCATTCACCATGGATTTTGGCAGCGGTTACCAGACTAAAGTCAATCCGATAGAGCAGGCTCGCGCCTACGCTCACGCTGTTGTCGATTTACTGAAACGGGACAGGCAACTTCTACATGACCCCGACAGTCCGTACGCCGGTAATCTGTGTTTCCCCTGGGGCTACGGACTTGTTCTTTGCAATATCACACGTAACCAGTTTGATTCGCAGGAGCTGGGTACTGTGCTGCCGCCGCACCTCGTCATCTGCAAAGATGAGATGACGGAGTCCGTCGATGCGGAACATTTTCAGAAACGACTGTGGGACATGTTTAACGTTCAGTTCAAAAGCAAACTGACAATGCCACAGGTCGATAGGATTCGGGCTCTCTTGTTCCCCGAAATCCGGATCCAGCAATCATCATTCCTACTGGGAGCCACCCAGTCCGGACCCGGGACGCGGGGCGAAGAGGACTTGCTCCAGGTGATGGACCTTCAGCAGGAAGCGATTGCTCGAGGACTGGGCGAGGGGCATCGCATCATTCACGGCGTGGCGGGGTCGGGCAAGACGCTGATTCTTGCGTATCGCTGCCAGCACCTGGCCCAATTGCGTGGCAAACCCATTCTCGTCCTGGTCTACAACAAGGCCCTGGCCTCGTGGTTGAATCAGCAGATGCTCGAGAGGGGGATCTCGGATCTAGTTACGGTTCGAAATTTCCATGGTTGGTGTCATGACCAGCTAGCGCTCTACCATGTCCCCGTCCCTCTCGATGGCCCGGATTTCTACGCACGGATGGTGGAGGTGCTCATCCAAGCGGTAGACCGCGGGCAGATACCCCGGGCCCAATACGGGGCGCTGCTGATAGACGAGGGTCACGACTTCGAAGCGCACTGGCTGAAACTCGTCGTGCAAATGCTCGATCCGGAGACGAACTCCCTGTTGCTGTTGTACGACGACGCCCAATCAATCTACGGGCAACGTCGATCGTCCACTTTCAGCTTCCGTAGCATGGGCATCTCCGCGTCGGGCCGCACGAAGATACTGAAGCGAAACTATCGGAACACCGATGAAATATTGGAATGCGCTCGTGAATTCGCCAAAGAAATACTCGAGCCGAAAGATGCGGATGACGATCACGTGCCGTCGTTGATGCCTGAATCGGGAGGCCGCAGAGGGCCGCTCCCGCGATTCGGTCAATTCAAATCCACTGAAGCGGAAGCGAACAAGATTGCGCAGGAGCTTCTGAGCCAGCATCTAGCTGGCACGCCGTGGGGGGAAATGGGCGTGTTTTACACAGCCCCATTCGTCGGAAAGGCAGTCAAGGACGCGTTGGATCAGGCCAACATTCCCGTAGACTGGCTCAAAGACAGCATATCGAAAAACTTCAACCCTCGGCTCGACAGCGTAAAGTTGATGACAGCGCACAGTTCCAAGGGGCTGCAGTACCAGGTGGTCATTGTGGCGGGCGCCGGATTTCTGCCTTATCGGTCAGAGCGCGATGATGCCAAGGTCATGTACGTCGCATTAACCCGAGCCACTCATGAGCTGATTATTACCACCAGCAAGACCAGTTCGTTCAGCCAAAGACTAAAGGCACTGTGTGAGCCGTTGGCGGCCTAGATCTGACGTAAAAAATGCCGGCGGCAGGGACATATTGGTATTGCCCGGGGCGTCTTTGACCGCGAACGCATGAGTCGTATTAGTATCGAGAACGTAGCCGCGGCGATCCGTAAAGTAAGCGCAATGAGCCTGGCGCAGAAGGAAGCGTTGGTCGATGAGATCCACCAGCAGCAGCCGTATATGCTCGCTTCCTGCTTGGTTCAGTCAACGCTAGGATCGAAGCCCTCTGCCGTCGAGTTCCTGCTCCGCGTTCTGCTCGTTTGCTACCAGTCGATGAAGGAATCCGGCTTGCAGTGGCCTGTCATCACCGAAGATGAGCAAGACCGACAGATGCAACGGTGGATCGGCGCGGTACGGTTCTCGGAGAACTCAGCAGGATCAGTTGCCAAGCGTGCTCGAGAGCAATACGTTTGCGGACACCCGGAGCAGCCGCTGCTGGCGTTTGTGTTGAGTGAAACGGACCGATGGCGGCACCAGGTCTCCGAACGCGAAAGGGAAGCCGAGTCCGACAAGTTCGTGATGATGGCGTCCATAAACCTCGTGAACTGCATCGCGGCTGCTGCCGTGATCCCCATCCAGGGGTAATACCTGGACCGTCGCTCTGCGTCATCGTTGTCGATGCCACGACCGACCTCGATGAGGAACCGAGCGTTCCTTTGAGAAGTTTCTTGATATCGTAGCTGCGCTACGATTTGAGAGCTTTTTCCAAGTTGACTCGAATTTAAAAAAGTTCTATATATCGTAGTGTGGCTACGATATCGACAAGCAAACTAAATAGCCTTCTGAGCCAGTGGGCACCAGGGTCCCCCGTCGCATCCGAAGACCTCGCCAAACGAGGCATATCGGCCGACTTGGCAGTTCATTATGTCAAAACTGGTTGGCTCGTTCGACTTGCCCATGGCGTCTACAGCCGGCCCGGCGAGGCTCTCTCGTTGCATCCCTGTCTAAAGTTCCTCGAACGAAAGATCCAAGGGCTGCATGTGGGGGGGAAGACCGCCCTCGATTGGTACGGCGTACGCCAGTACGTTTCCCAGAGACCAGTTACCCATCTCTATGGCTGGAAGACCGCGACACTGCCTGACTGGTTCACAAAAACCTTTGCTGCTGACTACCACCGAAAGCGGCTCTTCGAAGAGGAGCCGCACAAACTTATACACGCCGGCCCCTTCGAGAAGCAGGCTGATGCGCCACTCGCTTCAGAGCCGGAGAGGGCGCTACTCGAAGTGCTGAGCGATGTTGGGGTACGGCAGTCGCTGCAGGAGGCACGTGAACTCACGCAGAGCGCTCACACACTTCGATCCGATGTGCTGCAGAAACTGCTGCGCACGTGCACCAGCATCAAGACCGTTCGGCTCTGTTTGCAGTTCGGCAAAGAATTTGCGTTGCCTTGGGCGGCAAAGCTAGATCCAGCTGAGCTCCCTCTGGGTAGCGCTCGCCCCTGGGTATCCCGGTCACCCGAAGGATTGCTGGTGATCAAGCGATGAATCGAATCTACCTCGACACCGCCCGTCTGTTGACCCAGGTAGCCCCGCTCGTCTTTGTAGACGACCGATTGGCTCTCAAGGGTGGCACCGCGATCAACCTTTTCATTCGGGACATGCCCAGATTGTCCGTCGACTTGGATCTCGTCTTCACGGATCACACCGTAGGGCGTGAGGAGGCACTTGCCCGAATCAACGCCGCAGTCCGGGAGGGTGCGAGACGACTGCGAGAGCGGGGCCTTGAGGCGCAAGTGCCCCGAGCTGGCGGGGATGGTGAGACAAGACTACTGGTTCGCCGGGCTGGGATAGAGGTTAAGGTGTAAATAAACACCATCATTCGCGGCACAGTACATCCTGTGCGCCAAGCAGGCCTGACGAAATTGGCTCGAGACACGCTGTTAGCCGAGATCACGATTCCCGTTCTCGCATCTGAAGGCGTCTACGCCGGCAAGCTCGTCGCCGCACTCGATCGGCAGCATCCCCGCGACCTTTTCGATGTCATGCAGCTATTCGCGCATGAGGGTATCACCGCGGCGATCCGGCGCGCGTTTGTCGTCTACCTCGCCAGTCACAACAGACCTGTCCATGAAGTTCTGTTTCCACAATTACGGAACATTCGCGCGGACTACGAGCAGAATTTCGTAGGAATGACGACTGAGCCGGTCGAACTCGCCGCCCTCATTGAGGCACGCGACCGGATGATCAAAGAGCTGCAGGCCGGCCTAGACGCCGACGAACGCCGCTTTCTGTTATCGTTCGTTCGTGCGGAGCCTGACTGGAAGGCGTTGGGTGTCGCGCACGTGAGCGAACTTCCCGCGGTCCGGTGGAAACTCCACAATTTGGCGCGTCTGAAACGGGAGCGGCCGACGCAGTTCGAGTTGCAATATACCGCCCTCGCCGGAAGGTTGGGCGAATAGCGCGTAACGGCGGGTGGGATCGAAGATCAAATAAAATCTCGTTAGATTTTGCTTTTGAGCGCAGATACCTTCGCGCGGACAGATCGCGACAGCCACGGCTTCCTTGCGACCACTTTGCCGTCTTCCCAATAGTAAACTGGTGTGTTGTGAATGCGCGCGATCTTTATGGCCTGCTTGGCGGCGCTGCGCAGCGCGCGTCCGACGCCGGCGGCGAAATTCTCGCACTCATTCTTGGTCCGCTTCCTCATCGTTTGGCCTGTACCGATCATAGATCCAGAGCGCTGCTGATGCAGCGCAAAAAATGGGCGTCTGCGATCGAGTTGCGTGGGAAAGGATCTCTAAACGCGATGGCCGGTGCCGCGACGCCGAACCTGCCGCCGACGTGAACTTGGACTTTCTCGAGGCCGGGTTCACCGCGGAATCTGCCGACGTAACGAGCATCCGGGACCGCGAGGTCGCGGAGGCTTTCGGCGTGCTTCCTGGAGTGACGTGGCGGTCGGTTCTTGGGGCCTCGATCGTGTACGCGGCCGGGGTCGCCTGCACAGTTCGAAACCACCCCGCTTTCGATGCCGGCGAGACACGTTAGTTCTTGTGATGCCCGTATCGTGCTTTGGAAGGCCAAAATTGACCGCGATTGCCGGCGCACGAATGGTGCTTCGAGAGATCGAGGCGTTAGCGGTTTGCGATGCTGCTGCCTGCGTTTCGATGGTCGCCACCGTGGTCTGGCCTGCGAGCTTTTTCCTGACGCCAAAAGCCGTCCGGGCGAAACGATATGGTAAAGCTTCCGACAATTCACAGCGCCGCCAAGCGGGCCGGCGTAAGCTTTGAATGCCGCTCGTTGATTCAGGGATGACCCTTGTGCCGCAAAGATTATGCCGGGAAATGCTGTTGTTGCTGGTAGCAAGCGTCGCTATGAATGCAAGCCACGCACAGGAGCAGGCCCCCGGAGACGCTTTATCTCCCCGTCACCCGAAGGCTGCCCAGCATAGTGATGCGCCGACTGGCTACACGGTCGAGCCAGCTCCCTCGTGGGTTGCCCCCTCGCCTAACGCCGAGGAGACCAACGTTGAATCGTCTGCTCCCATGAGCTACCGGGTAGTCGATGAGCAGTATCAACTCGGCGAGAAGTCCGAGACTCACTACCTTCACGTCATAAGGGCAATCAACCAAAGCACCGGGCTCGACAGGGGCTCGCGAATCGAGATCCAATTCGATCCGAGCTTCCAGAAGTTGGTCATGCATCGCCTTGAACTGGTGCGTGCCGGCAAACGACTGAACCGCCTCGATCGGAGGTACGAGCTGCTACGACGGGAAACCCAGCTAGAGCGTCAGATGTATGACGGCCGTGTGACTCTGTCGATCGTGCTGGATGACGTGCGGGTCGGGGATGAGATTGATTACGCCTACTCGTTGCGCGGCGGAAATCCCGTATTCGGGGGCAAATTCGTCGCCCTCGTCGTACTGGGCAACTCTATTAGCCCTGAAACCACGCACGAGGTTCGTCTACTTAGTTCCCCGAACCGCCAAATCCACTACGCCACGGGGTATGAAGCCCTGCATCCTGAAGTGCGCAGCGCGGGCGGCCAGCGCGAGATGGTATTTCGCAAGGATCACATACCCAGGCTGGATGTCGAGCCCGGAACGCCTGCCGACGCATTTATCGACAAGTTCCTTCAATTCAGTGAGTTTGCCGACTGGGCGGAAGTTGCACGCTGGGGGGCGTCGATCTTCCCGCGCGACGCACAGGGTCCACTTTTGGACCAGGAGGCCGATGCGATAAGGGCCCAGGCCAGCGCCGCGCCCGAGCGGGTGCTGGCAGCGCTGGAGTTCGTTCAGAAGCAAATCCGCTATTTCGGCACGGAGATTGGCCCGTATCGGCAACGGCCAGCATCGCCCGAGACGGTCCTGAAACGGCGCTACGGGGACTGCAAGGACAAGGTGGCTCTCTTATCCACGCTCCTTGACCGCCTCGATATCCGTGCCACGCCCATTCTGGTATCAGCCACGATGCGTGGCGCCGCGGCTCAACTGCTGCCCAGTCCGCTGGATTTTGATCATGTCATCGTGCGCGTGGACCTCGATGCCCAAAGCTATTATCTCGACGCAACGCGCACGGAACAGACCGGGACACTGGCCAACCGCGAGACGGCCGGTTTGGGATGGGGGCTGCCGCTAAAAGTGCAGGGTTCTGCGCTGGTGGCGCTGCCCAAGGCATTCGGCATTGAACACCTGGCGGTGACCGATACGTTTCGCTTTGAACGCATGGACGCAGACCCGACGCTCGAATCGCGTGTCGTCTTTCGCGGCGACCTGGCGGAAGGCATGCGCGACGTGATTGCGAAGCAGGGCTCTGAAGCTATCTTTAAGCAACTCACCGCGCCATACCTGAAGGTCTATCCGGAGGCACACACCACTGCTCCGATGACGGTCGAGTCTTCCAAAGACGATGACGTGCTAACGTTGGTAAATTACTTCGTGGTACCCGGATTTTTCTCGCCTTCCGACGGAATTGCGCGGACCGCTCAGCTTGCGCCCTTCGCTGTGACGGATACGCTCGGGTTCCCAGCGGCCGAGAGCCGGCACACAGCGCTCGGATTTCAGTTTCCGGGCATCGTCCGTCACACCAGCGTGATCAAATTCCCAGAGGACGTCTTTCCTGAGGCCGACCCGATGCGGCGCTTCGAGGGCGGCGATGCCCATGTGGGCTTGCTGCAGATCGCACAGAATACCAGGCGCATGGTCGAGATTCTCAACGAACTCAGTATTAACGTCGATCAGGTCGAGCCTGACGACTGGCCGGCTTTCTCGAAGAGCATGCAGGAATTGCGCCCGCATCTATACACCACCGTGCGCATTCCGGTGGGGACCAATTTCGATGCCCAGCAGAGGCCGGCAGACACAAACGGCACAGGATCCGATGTGCCGCCTCAGCAAAACTCGTCCACTGCAGACTCCGCCGCCCTCGCGATGGCTCAAGAGGCGCTCGCGAGCGCAAGCTCTCTGAACACTTGGTTCGGAAGAGACATCCGCGGGAGGCTCGCTACCGATGACATCAACGAAGTGATCGTGGCCATGAAAAGAGACTCTTCTGTCGCCTCGAACGATGCGCGCCGAAAGACACTCGATGAGGACAAGCAGCGATTGACTTGGCTCGGATCATACTGGAGCGAGTATCCGGCCTTGACGCACAATCGGGACCTCTGGACGAGCTTCCTGCAGAAGAATCGCTGGCCGACCGACATGCCTCATCAACCGACGGTAGTCTCGGTCGAGGCGCAATTGCAAAGAACGTTGAAGGGCCCGGTCAGCGCCGAGTGGGCCGAACGGGCGCACCTGCTCCGACAAGCTTATATCGAAGAGCGACGCTCGCTTGTGATGCATCCGCCGGCCATTCCCCGCGGAACTCCGCAATGGGTGGCTCGCACCAGCGCCTGTCCGCCACCGGCATCCTCGACCTCTGGCGGAAAGATGCCGAAGGTTGGTACCGCATTGCAGTCCCTCGAGACGCTATGGCCGCCCGAGAGCAAGCGACTCGGCGAAGAAGGAACCGTCTTGGCGACCATTCGAATTTCTGCGAGCGGCTGCGTCACGGGAGTTTCGATTACGGGCTCGTCCGGTTCGGACATGATGGATACGGCGGTGCGCAGCTATCTCGAGTCGGCGGAATTTCTACCGGCCGACCTGAACGGGACGGCCATCGATAGCGTCGCGACGCTCCCAGTGGTGTTCAAGCTCCATCAGAAGATTGCCGCGCCTGCATTTGGCCGCTGGTAATCGAACGCAATCGGGTGCACTCCCGACCGGAGGAACGTTCGCCTAGTTTAGGCGGCGATGAGTAGGTGCTCAAATACGTTTTGGAGAGCGCACTCGAGCGAAATGGCCCCATATTTTTTGGCTTTTGCGAATCGCGTAAAGTTTGGGGGCAACTCAAATGTTTAGGCATTCAAAAACTGATTCGCGGGAAAATCGTAGTCGTTCCGCGCGAGAGCCTCCCTGGTACGCGCCAGCTCGCCATGCCGCGCTGACTTGCGCAGGATCCTTCTGATGTTTTCGAAGGGCGGTGGAAGGCCGGCACTGAGTGGATAGACGCCTCAAGCTGAGGCCGCATTCTCACGTTTGCGCGATGGTAACAGATACGTTACTATACGCCATAAGAATACATTCGCCCGGATGGGTCGAGCCCTTACGCGGACTGGTTCACAAGCCTCGACGCACAGGCCGCAACGAAAGTCGTCACCGCCAAACTGCGCATGGAGCTCGGCAATACGTCGAACGTGAAGTGGTTTGCGGGTATCGGGGAATACGTTATTGACTGGGGTCCGGGTTACCGGATCTATCTTGCGATGGACGGCGACGGTTTGATCGTTCTGTTCGGCGGTGGCACGAAGCGCCGCCAGCAATCAGACATCGAACGCGCAAAGGTCCTTCATGCGGAATACAAGGCGAGGAAGGCGGCTGCTCGGGCGGACGCCAAAGGCAATCGGCCGAAGAGGTAAGCGCAATGGCACTGACGCGAGATTTCAAAGAGACGGTTATCGCTCGAGTCGAACGTGATCCGGCGTTTGCGAAGGCGCTTCTTGATGAAGCGACGACGCTGCTCCTGAGCGGAGAAGCACAGACTGCACGGGTGATTCTCCGGGATCTCGTCAATGCGACTTTGGGATTCGAGCAACTTGCGAAGCTGACGGATGTGCCGAGTAAGAGCCTGCACCGCATGCTCTCGCCGAAGGGTAACCCAAGCATGGATAACCTGGCGGCGATCCTCAGCGCCGTGAGCAGCAAGATTCCGCGCGCTACACGTGCCGCGAGGCAGGGAAGGGTAGCGTAAACCCTGGGTTCGCAAGGTCTTGACCCAACCGGACCAACTCACGCAGCAAACTTGCGCACCGTAAATTTGCAGGTATGATCCGATCACACGCGTACTCAAGCGCAGCCAGTCGGCATCGAGCGTAAAGGCGCTAGAAATAAAGCCTCTTGCGAATTGTGCAACTTTAGGAGCAACAAAAATTTCTGAAAATCCAAAAATTGATTCGAAAGAAATTCCCGCTGGATCAGCGCCGGAGTCTCCCTGACCATACACTAATTTTTGGGTGCTTGACGTTGGGTTGGTGCCTGCGATTGGGCTGGCATACTCGAACTCCTCAGCCGGTGGCCGGCAGTCGTCCCCCCAGTTTTGTCACGCCGGCAAACGGTAATCCGGATTCTTCCTCGATGCGTAGCAGCTGATTGTATTTTCCAAGGCGCTCAGAGTTGCGAACAGAGCCGATCTTGATTTGTCCGGCACCGACTCCGACAGCGAAATCGGCAATGAACGTATCTTCGGTTTCGCCGGAACGGGCCGAAACGATTGTCGCGTAGCGGCTCTCGCGGCTGAGACGGACCGCTGCCAACGTGCCGGAGAGCGTGCCGTTCTGATTCAGCTTGATGAGGGCGGCATTTGCGACGCCCAGCGCGACGCCCTTCGAAATTCGCTCTACATTTGTCGCGAATAAATCATCACCAACGATTTGTACCGCGGGTAGGGCCGCCGTAAAGTGTTGCCATGCGGACCAGTCGTCCTGTTCCAAGGCGTCTTCTATGGAAACGATGGGGTAACGGCGTGTGAGATCTTGCACGAACTCCGACATTTCAGTCCCGGAAAGCGATCGCTGCTCGCCCGGCAGCAGATACTTGCCGTCTGAGTACAGCTCGCTTGCCGCAACGTCCAATGCGATCGCGAGCTCGGAACCTGCCCGATAGCCGGCTTTCTCGAAGGAGGCCATCATCAATTCCAAAGCGCGGTCTGCGTGTGAATATCCAGGACTGAGCCCCCCCTCGTCGGCCAGCAACACGGATAGGCCCGCGCTGCGCATCAAAGCAGCCGCTTGATTTCGTACTTGAGAAATCATATGCAGAGCTTCGGTATAGCTTTGCGCACCCACTGGAACGACCAGGAAGTCTTGTAAATCCATGCCGCGGTTGGCATGCGCGCCGCCGCTCAAGATGTTTGTCATAGGCATGGGCAAAGACATCTCGGCGCCCGGCAACAAGGACGCCAGGTAGCGGTACAGCGGCACTCCGCTATGAGAGGCCGCCGCCCGGGCACAGGCCAGAGAGACCGCAAGGACCGCGTTGGCGCCCAACCTGTCGAGTGATGGACTGCCGTCCAAACGGATCAAGGCATCGTCAAGCGCTGATTGATCGAGGCCATCGAGCCCCACCACGCAGTCGGAAATTTCCGTAAGGACGTTATTGACCGCCACGCGAACGCCCAGCCCCTCGTATTGCGAACGATCGCGATCGCGAAGCTCCAAAGCCTCGTGGCGACCGGTAGAGGCGCCCGACGGCGTGCAAGCGCGGCCCCAGGAGCCACCGGATAACATGACATCCGCTTCGACTGTAGGCCGGCCTCGGGAATCCAAGATCTGTCGAGCACGCACCGACGATATTCGAGATGTCATGTGGCTCCCTAAAACGAAATACCCGGAAGCAAGGTCTCGATCGCTTTTCCTTCGCCGGTGATCATCGAGGCCGCTGCAGTCCGAGTCGATGTCAAATCGATGTCCGGCAAGTAGTCGACGGGAGAAGCCCCGTCCAGTCTCGCTAGCACGAGGCATCCGGCGATTTTCTCGAGGTGCTCGTCGAAAATGGACGGTCCCGTCGTTTTGTAGGCGGAGATGAATTGATTCATGGCATCCAGCATCTGGGTCTTCATCGCCCCGCGCCGTAGCGCTTTCAGAATCAAGTGAGAGAGACAAAACCCTACATCGAAGCGCGGGTCGCCCCAATGTGCCACTTCGAAGTCGAGAATGACGATGTCCGGGCCGTCGGCAAGTATATTCTTTGGACTGTAGTCGCCGTGCACCAACGCGCTGCGGCGAGACTGCATACCGGACGCTATGGATCTTATTTGGCCGCCCAGATCCACGCTGCGCTCGGCCACTCTGGTGAAGAACGGCTCTATTCGAAGCTCCTCAAAGAAGGTCGTATCATCGAAATGCCCGCGGATATCGCTTCGAAGGGCCGATCGCGTATGTAACTGCCCAAGCAGCTCACCTGCCCGTCCGGCGGTTCGGACATCTACGCGCCCTGCCAAGAGCTGAGCTTTCCAGTTCGTTAGCCTCGCCTCGACCAGGCGCATCGCGAACGTATGCTCATCGGGTTTCACCCACAAAATCTGTGGAACATTGCAAGCGCCGATGAGCTCTGCCGCAGCCCGAATGGCGGCTACCTCCGTGTCCGATCGCGAGGGGTCTGAATACCATTCCGCCGCCACCTTGAGTTTCGGTAGCGCGCGCTTTATGACCTCGGGGCCTTGACTGCCGTTAATGACTCGAATATCGCTGGCAACCCCCCCATCCAAAGGCCTGTCGAGTTGAGGCGCGTTGCACGGACACACGGGTGCATGGCCGTTTATCACCCGCACAATTTCCTCGCAGGCTCTTCGTCGAAGCTCGATGAGCGCCGCCGTTGACGCGTAGGCCATGTGGGGTGTGACGATGACGTTTCCGTGACGAAGCAGCTCCATGGGCGGTGATGGTTCTCCGTCCACCACATCGAGTGCCGCCCCTCTTACCTGGCCATTCTGGAGCGCGGCCAACAGCGCTTCATTGTCAACAAGGCCGCCGCGACTTACGTTGATCAGGAGCGGGCTTTTTCGACACGAGGCCAAGAAGCGCGCATCGATCATCTTTGCGCTTTCCGGTGTCAGTGGGATGTGCAGTATGATCACATCGGCATCCGCTTGAACCTGAGCCAGATCCACGGCCGTGATGGGCGCCTGCACCACGGGAGCAGGCACCGAATAGGTGATAACGCGGCAACCGAATGCCGTCAACTTCCTCGCCGTTTCCCGCCCGATTCGACCGTAACCCAAGACGGCCACCGTGAGGTCCGACATGCGCGACAGTTCGCCGCCATCGGTGCGCCAGCCGCTGGTCTTGACTTCCGAGCTCAGCCGGGCGATCCCTCGCGCATGAGCCAACAGCATACCTATCGCATGATCCGACACCTCGGAAACACAGTAGTCCGGCACATTCGTTACCCAGGTGCCGCGGGCCGTCGCCGTCTCTACGGCGATGTTGTCGAGCCCGACGCCGAGCCGAGAGATGATAGAGAGGTTGGACGGCGTAGAAATGGCCTTTTCAGAGACGGGCGCCCAGCATGTCAGAATGGCGCGCGGGTCATGCTGAAGTACCAGGCGCTCCACATCTTCGGCTGACCCTGCCACTGCAGCACCCCTGATCAATGTGAAGTTTGCCTCGTTGAACACTCCCTCTTCGACCGACAAGTCGTGCCACGGATGATCCGTAAGGAGGACTTTCACGGTGGCAACGTTCGCTTCCGGTCGACCTGGCATCAGCGCGGCTGCTCATTGTCGATCAAGCGCTGCATGAGCCGCCTCAATTTCGCTGCAGCAGTGTCGCTGTTCACCAGGAGCTCGACCACAGGCTCACCAAATTGGTTCATATGCCCTTCGATCGCCTCCACCGCATCGACATCCTGTTTCCGAACCGCTGCGTCAAAAGGGTTGAGCATCTCGTCGAAGGCTTTATCCGCCAATCGGTGGGTACGAGACGACATGCCAAAATAGTGGCAGCTGCGAGGAGTTTCCGGGGTTATAGCGTGGTGGAAGTGCATATCGCCATAGATGGTCTTATCGACCGCTTCCTTGCCTTCGATCGCGCTGGTGATGTAGCCCGTCGTTGTGATGTATCCTGGGCCATAGAACGTCGTTATCGAGGCGGACTCGCTGCCTCCTTCGAAGCGATTCTCGTCGCCAAAAATGCTGGCGTGGAAGCGAGTCCATCCGGTTTGCATCGGCCTCACCACGGTCAGACGATCTTCCTTCTCCGTGATCCTCATTGGCGCTTGAAGGATCGCGTCGAAATCACCCATGTCTCCGTGAAGGTAGGCCACGTGAGTGAGGTCCAGTAAATTCTCCATCAATAGTGAATAACGACCCTTGATGCCGCTGAACTTGATGGGTTCAAGGTATTTCCAACCTTGCCCGAACCCCACCTCGTCGAGGCTGGGTATTGTGGCGACGTCGGCCAAACTCGGATCTCCCGGCCAGATCCAAATCCAAGGTCCGCGCTCCAAGACCGGATAGACCCGCTGTTTATAACTTGGAACCGAAGCTTGCGAAGGCACGCGAACGCAGGAGCCGGTGCGTCCATCGAACGTGAAGCCGTGATACCCGCACTGCAGACTGTCTCCCTTCACTTGCCCCTTCAGGGCGAGCGGATAGGCGCGGTGCGGACAAAGACCATGCATCGCCATCGCGGCTCCGCTCTCGGAGCGATAGAACACCACCGGCTTATCAAGAATGGTGCGTTCGATCGGACCCGCGGCGACCTCCTCGTGGGTGCAGCCCACGTACCAGGCATTACGCACGAAAGTCTCGTCGTTTCGAAAAGGATACATGCTTATCTCGATACGGCTAGCGAAGGAGATGGGGCGCCTGTCATGACTTGCATGTCGCGGACGAGTCTTGATAGGGGTGAATCATCCCGTGGCTTTCAACAATGCTCCACCGTCCACGATCATGGCCTCTCCGGTGATCTGTCGTGCGTATGGCGAAGCCAAAAAGATCGCCGGATCGGCGACATCGTTCGCATCAGACACGATTTTCAGCAGGGTGCTCGCGCGCCATTTTTCTCTGAGCGTATCGAGGTCATCGGTGGCTCCGCGCGCGAACCAAGGCGTGTCGATCATTCCCGGGCAAATTGCATTCACCCGCACCTGTGGCGCCAGCGCTCGAGCCAGCGAGATGGTCATGGTGTTCAGCGCAGCCTTGGACGCCGCGTAGGCAATTGAAGACCCGTAGCCCGACAGCGCGGAGATGGACCCGACGTTGACGACCGCGCTCGTGTCGCGCGCCATTCGAAGCAACGACAGGCATGCCCTGGTCACTTGGTAAGCGCCTATGACATTCACTTGGTAAACGCGCAGAAAGTCATCACAGGACAGCGCGTCCAGGTCAGCATGATTGAACGCAAAGCGAGTGACACCGGCGTTGTTGAAGAGCGCATCAACGGCTCCGAAGCGTTCTGCCGATCGTGCAATATCGTTGCAGCCGTCATTTTCAGCCACATCGGCTTGGACCAGGATCGGCTCGGCGCCTGCGTCCCGCACGAGTTCGGCGCTATGTTCAGCCTCTGCTCGGTTGCGCGCAAAGTTCAAAACAATCGCCCTTGCGCCACGCTTGGCCAGCCCGACCGAGATAGCCCGGCCGAGCCCCGACGAGGCCCCGGTAACAATGGCGATTTTGTCTTCGAAATCTTGCATCACTGTGCAGACCCAACAACATTCCTGGGTTGAAGACGCCGATACCCGCACGACAGGCCGAATCGCCGTGCCATTCCGGTAAATCAAGGCGTCATAACACGGTCCGGCAGACCTCTACGGCATTGTCACTATGCGAGTTATACTGGCATCCGCCAAGCCGTTCTTGACGATGACAAACATCGGTGGCGGCGATAGGTAGCTAAGAGCAATTGGTGAAAGGGGGGTAACAATGCACTTGCGTGGACTCGATATGAACCTGCTCGTGGCCCTGGACGCACTGCTGAAAGACAAAAACATCTCACGGGCGGCTGAACGCTTGCACCTCAGTCAATCCGGCATGAGTACCGCGCTGGGCCGGCTGCGGGAGTATTTCGACGATCAATTGCTGGTGTCGATCGGGCGGAAAATGGTGTTGACGCCCTTGGCGGAATCACTGGCGGTTCCGGTGAGCGACATCCTCATTCAAGTGCGAAGCGTGATCGATCACAAGCCGACATTCAATCCCGCGCAAAGCGAGCGATGCATTACGATCATGTGTTCTGACTACATTGCCTCCGCGTTCCTGCCGAGGTTCTTGCAGCGTCTGCAAGCGCAGGCCCCTAAAATCAGCGTCGACCTGGTCGCCCAGGAGGCCTATCTTGACGGGCCTCTGAGCCGTGGCGAGGTGGATTTCTTGATCTTACCCGCGCAGTTTGCGTCTCCCGATCATCCATCCGAGAGGCTTTTCAGCGAAAAGCATGTTTGCATCGCATGGGACCAAAATCGAGCAATCGGTGACACCCTGTCTTTCGACACGTACATGGCCGCACATCACGTCGTGGCGCGTTTCGGCCAGGCCAGGACCCCGACGATCGACAGCTGGGTCGCGGATAGCTTCGAGCAAAAACGGATGATTGCTGTTTCGGTCATGAATTTTCTGGCGATTCCCTTCCACGTGGTGGGAACAGACCGATTGGCCACCGTCCATGCCCGGTCAGCGGAGATATATGCACGTGCGCTGCCGCTGCGAATTTTCCCTTTGCCCTTCGAGGTTCCACCCATCGACGTCGCCCTCCAGTGGCACCGCTACAATCACGGAAATCCAACCATGATCTGGTTGAGGTCATTGATGCTCGAATACGGCAAAGAATTCGAAAGCGCGGCCGGCGGCACTTCGAAAGCGGCCGAAATGATCGCCACAACGAACTGAGCGAAGGGCCGTCAGTCGGTGGATTCAAGCTCCAGCGGTCGCAGGCCGAGCGGGCACGCCGGCCTCTTCCTGCTTGAGCAGTTTCTTCATTATCAAACGTGTCCTGATTGCAGCCTTGTCGGTTGGAAGTACGACGGGGCGCAATGCCATCAGATCGGCTTGATCGCCCATATTCTTTTGAATTTCCGCGATCATCGCGCCGTCCTCGTTAGTGAAGACCTGCTCGACGATGGTGGCCATCTGCTTGCCGAATTCATCATCTTGCTGTCGAAAGTTTCGTGCCATCGACCAAAAGTAATGGCAGGTGGTGTTCGTTTCCGGCGTGATGAGCTCGGCTCCCCATATGCGGATCTCTCCCGGGACGGCGGGGTCGAGCGACACGAAGTGAACCTTGAGGAGCATGTTGGCCGGAGCTTGCCAGCGCACACCGCTGAAGGAATCAATTCGCGAGGGAGCGTTGGGCCAGGCAAAGTTCACGAAGCCGAACGGCTTTGCATTTTTGGTGTCGAAGACCGTCGTGATCGTGTCGCCATCCTGGAGGATATCGTATTCATTGACCGTGTCTGGGTCGTCCGGCAGGGTCAACATGGGATGCAGATATTGCGTGTGGGATAAATCGAGCAAGTTATCCGACACGAGCTGATACGCACCCCTGATCGGGATTCGCCCGCCCACCATCTTGTAGTTGGGGTCATCATGTGCGTGGAAGTCGGGGATCGTAGCGGGCGTGGCGAGGTTTGCGTCGCCCATCCAGATCCAGGCAATTGCATGACGCTCAACCACTAGATATGACCCAATCTTAAGGGCCGGCGGAATGACGTCACCATGAGGATTATGCGCGCAGAGTCCGTCGGTGCCGAATTGCAAACCGTGATAGGGACATGCAAGCGTGTCCCCATGAAGTTTGCCTTGATGCAGCGGTGCAAAGCGGTGCGGACAAACATTGACAAGCGCGGCTATGCCGCCGTCCAGCTTGCGATACAGCACCACCTTTTGGTCCAGCAGAGTTCGGCTCAAGGGAGTACGAGTAATCTCGCTTGCCCAAGCAGCGCAATACCAAGCATTTTTCAGGAAGCTCATCGGTCTCGTTCCTATGGTTTAAGCACGATCATGCGGCCGAAAGGCAATCAACTGTATTTTGCAGAATCGATCATAGCGGCCTGCCGGTGACACTGTAGCGGGTTACTGGATGCCCACATCAGTAACTTTTCATCAGCTCCTTTTGAGCCATTGCTGATGCGACGCCTGCCTGGTGATTGAAGTTGTCCGGGCCCTGCCAGGTTGCGAGCTCCCAATCGACGAGCTGAGCAGAGGTCTCGACCACCAGTTTGCAGCGTGCGAAGCGGCGGCGCATGAATTCTTCCAGCAGGTCTTGAACCGGTGCATCGCGCGACAGTAGCTCCCCCAACAGCACTGCATCCTCGATCGCCATTGCCGCGCCTTGCGCGAGATGGGGCGTCGTTGCGTGCGCCGCGTCACCAATCAAAAGAGCCCGACCCCTGAACCAAGGCGCCGGTAGCATGAGGTGATCGAGCGCCTTATAAACCACGGCGCGATCGTCCACGATCTGCTCGCGCAACCTGGCAACGCGCCCGCCGTACTCCGCCAGCCTGTAGCGCATTTTTCCCGCGAGTCCGTCAACCTGCATGAAGGGGTTGCCGGGCTCGTGCGTGCAGATAAAAATATACATCAAGGTGGGCGATAGCGGGACCAATCCGACCTTGGATTTTTCCCCGTACCATAGTTCGCCGCATTCCAACTCGGAGGGACGAGTCAGATTGTATCGCCATCCGGACTGCCCACTAAAAACAGGGTTGGGGGCATCCGGGAAGAGGTCTTTGCGAAGCTGGGAAGATACGCCGTCCGCCCCTATCAAGAGATCATACTGATGGGTGGCACCGTCGGACGAAGTCACCGATACTTTCCCGTCCTTTTCCGACCACTCTTTGATCGTGATCCCAACCCGGATCATGGCGCCGGCGTTTTGTGCTGCGGTAAGGAGTATCTCCTGCAGGATCGGTCGAGTTATGCCATTGACCGGCGGCAGGTGAGGCGCCGCATCCGCGGAGCTGCTACCGCCCCCGATCAAGGTTCCGAAGCGATCGAACACGCGCACCGAATCGAAGGCGCCTCCGCGCCTCACGCACTCCGCGGCCAGGCCTATCGTATCGAGAGCCCGCAAGGCGTTGTTCGGTTGGATGATGCCAACGCCATATACGCTATGTTCCGGGTTTTTCTCGAGCAATTCGACTTCGATGCCTTGCCTGCGCAACGCGACCGCCGCAGTCAGACCTCCCACACCGCCTCCGGCAATGAGAACGGTTTTCACGGCAGTCATTCGGTGCACTCCTTCGACCGGCCGGCGATGCCGATCGTGAAATTCGTCAAAATCGATAGCGCAGCGTAATCCCGTAGGTGGCGGGCATACCAGCGTTACGAGTGATGCTGTCCGTCAAATGTGCGACGTTGTTGTAATAGTACTTGTCGGTGACATTGCGACCCCAAACCTGCATGTCCAGATTTTGTCTTAGGACGACGCCCGCGCGCAGATCCAGCAGCGCATACGCGGGGATCAAAAAGCCCGGATCGTTGCCGAAGGCTGCCCAAGCGTCGGAGCGATACGACAGGTTACCCCCCACATACAACTCCGGCCCTGCGACCAGAGACCATCGGTACTCCGCATCCCCGTTGGCCTGCCAGTGCGGAGTGTTGGGAAACGATTCCCCGACAAAGCTGCTCGCTTTGCCGAATTGGTCCACGGGGTCGTTGGGGTCCGTGTCCACGCGCGATTTCACGTAGGTTCCGCCCACAGACAAGCGCAGACCGGCGACAAGGCGGGCGATCGCCTGCATTTCCGCGCCGACAACGCGCGATCGGGGGATGTTCACCAGTTGCGGCAGGTTGCCGAATGGCACGATCAAGGCCGTGCCCAGAAGCTGCTTATTGCGATAGTCGTAGTCGAAAGCGGCGCCGTCCACCTCGAGCTTGGAGCTGAGCGCAGTCAGCTTGAAGCCCGTTTCATAGGCGAGGACCGATTCCTGGGTGACAGGCGCGTACTGAGAAGCAAAAGCCGCCGGAATTGTGGGAAACCCGCCGGCTTTGAATCCCTTTGTCACGTTGGCATATAACAACGTGCTGCTATCAGGCTTCCAACTGACATTAACCCGCCACGACGTGTTGTCCTGATTCAGCGACTCGTGAACTCCGCCCGGCGATATTTCGAAGGGCGGCACGGGAGCGATCATCGTGAAACAACCGCCCGCCACGGCAGGTATGCCGAAGACGGCGGCGAACGCATGAGCGATGTCACCGTTGCCCGGGTCGGATGCGCAGCCCACGAACGAGCGATCCTGTTTCGTGTAACGCGCAGAACCGGAGACGGTCAGGGTGGAAGTCAAAGCATAGTCTAGGCTACCGAAGGCCGCTTTTGTGTTGACGTTCTGCATGTTGTCGAAGTTTGACTCGGTCCACGTCAAGCCGGGGCCAAAGCCTGCGTTTGTGATATTGGCGTTGGATAACAAGTTTTCCGACGTGTTGTCGTGCTCATAATTGACTCCAAGGAGCCACTTGATGGGATCGGCAGTCCCCGCCAGCCGCAATTCTTGGAAGAAGGAATCGATCGAGGCGGATTGCCTCACCAATTGGGACTCGAACTCCACGCCGGCCACGTCGTAAAGGTCATTCTGCCCGTAGCGGTCGTAGCTCGTTATCGAGGCGGCGCTGAGGTGATCGTTGATTTCCAAATCGCCGCGCAGATTCGTCTGGTAAAACCAATCGTTGCGCGCATGATCGTGTCCAGGCGTCCAATTGGCGTAGCGATCGTTGTTGGGCGTGTTGGGAATGCCGGCGAACGCATTGTAAATATAGGCGTTCCACGGCGCCTCGGGCAGTGCGGGAGCGAAACCTTCAAACTGCTCTGCCTGGGTGTCGGAGGTATCTCGCCATCCATTGAGATTGAGCTCGAAGCGCAGTCGGTCACTCGCTTCCCAGTCCAGCAGGAAACGTCCCGTACCGAAGCGACGGGCACCCAGCTTATCGTCGACGGAAGAAGCGAAGCCGATGTCGGCGGGACCATAGCTCTCCTGCCAAGGATCACGATATTCAAGGCGTCCGGCAAAGCGCGCGTTCACGCTGGGAGCAAGCGGCCCGCTGACGAACGCCCCTGCATCGACTTCGTTGAATCTTCCGTAGGTCAAGTCCGCCCCGGCCTGGGGCGTCGATGTGGGTTTGGCGGCAATGTAATTGATGGCGCCGCCGGTCGAATTCTCGCCGAACAGGGTGCCTTGAGGTCCCTTCAGTACTTCAACTTGATCCACATCCAGAATTGCGCCCCGCGCCATCACCGAATAAGGGATCGGCGCCTGGTCGAGATAAACGCTGACTGCCGGGCTTATGCCGACGGAGGTATCGTAGAAGCCGATTCCGCGGATGGTGTAAACCGGCGTCCCGTAAGAAGACTGTTGGTAAGTGAAACCCGGCACCAGCTTGCTCAACTGGCTGGTGTCCGTCACACCCGCATTGAACAATTGATCACGGGTCACGGCCGTGATGGAGATCGGGACGTCCTGAATGTTTTCACTACGCTTTTGCGCCGTAACGATGATTTCGTCAATCACCGCTGGACCGGAGTCGTCTTCTGCCATTGCCACCGTGCCAACCACGGGCATCATCAGCGCTGACAATGCCAGGAATCCGGAAGTTGTTTTGCCCACTATCCCCCCTAATTTCAGATGTCTTGTTATCGCCGTTGACTCGACTGACATCCACGGCCAAAACTCGTGTCGCGTACATCAACCCACATAGTCAAACTCCGCCCTTTTTTACGCTCTACGGATAGTGTTTGAAGGCGTTTCTTGCGATACGTGGTATCTGCCGGTCAAACATGCGTGCCCAAGGGGTGCCAATTCCACCAAATAGCGACCGAATGCGGCGGTCGCTAAGATTTTAGTGCCGTAGATTGAAACGCCAGAAGGATCCAACGGCCAGCACGCCACTCCCACAGTTGTAAGACCTGCGCAGACGTCGCGATCGCTTCGCTTTCTCCTCGAAAGCGAACGATGTTTTGCATCGTCCCGGTCATGATCGCGACCTGGCCCACCAACCGCACCGACAAGGGACCGCGTTTACATTCGACGAACTTGATTTTCTCCTTGATGTAGGAAAAGTAGCTCTCGAAGTCATCAGTGTTGCCTCTGGTGTGGGTGTGGGTCACCTGGGGAGAAATCAGCGCTTCAAGGGCGTCGAAGTCGTCTTTTTCGAGCGCTTGGCAACGACTCCGCTCCGCGTTAAGAACCCCCGCGGCATCTTCGGTGTGGATTATTTCGTGGGTCGCCATTGATGACACGACTGTCTAAACAATCCATGAGGTGAGCCATTCGGCAACCAACGCGGGTTTGGAGATACCATCAATCTCCACCGTCACCTCGAGAAGGGTCCTCCACTGATCGGGCTTTGGTTCCTCGATGGCAGCCAGAACGAAGCTTGCGCGAATTCGAGATCCCGTCTTCACGGGATACACAAACCTCACCCGGTTGAAGCCGGAATTGATTCCGACCTTTATATCTTTCAAGGGCGGTACGGCCTCGGCATAAAACGCGGACAGCAAGGAAAGAACGAGAAATCCATGCGCGACGGTGCCGCCGAAAAGGCTGTCACGAGCTCTTTCGGGATCAACATGAATAAATTGCCGGTCGCGCGTCACCGCGGCAAACTGGTCAACCATGGTTTGGTCAATCAAAATCCAAGCGGATCGACCAATCACTTGACCACGCATTAGTCGAAACTCGTCGATCGTGAGGTGTCGTCCGGTGGTCTCCATGTTTGCGCGGTCTCTTGGGTCGCCGACATTCATGTGCCCGACGCCATCCTCGAGACCGCTTGGTCCACCAACGCGTTCTTCAGCACCTTGCCAATCGTGGATCGCGGAAGTGCCGGAACAAAATGGTACGCGGACGGCCGCTGAATCTTGCTGATGCGCTGCGCCATGAACTCGGTGATCTCGGTCTGCGACAGAGTCATGCTCTCGCGCAGTGCCACGAAAGCGACGGGTGTCTCGCCCCAACGTTCCGACGGTATGCCGACGACAGCCGCTTCGAGAATTGCCGGATGCGCCTCCAAGGCGGACTCGATATCACTTGGGTACACATTGAAACCGCCCGATATGATGAGGTCTTTCTTTCGATCGACGATGGTCAGGAACCCGTCGGTATCGAACCGACCGATGTCGCCCATACGGATATATCGGAGGCCGCTGGGACTGATCCATTCTGCTTGCGCAGTTCTGGCAGGATCCTTGTGATACCGTTCCATCATCGCCCCTGACCGGCCCACGACTTCGCCTGCTTCGCCCGGGCTGCACACGGTGTCGTCGTCCTTGATCAGCCTGATGTCGTGTCCGGGATATGGAACGCCAACCGTGCCGAGCTTATCTGGGTGGGCGTGTGCCTCGAGCACGCAGAGGCCGCCGCCTTCGGTTGCTCCATACAGTTCGACAAGCCCTCCCGGCCATCGATCCAGCACTGTAGCTTTGAGCGTGGCCGAGAATGGAGCGGAGGCGGCGAACTTCATCACGAACCGTGAGAGGTCGAATGCGTCAAAGTCGGCAACTTCCATGATTCGACGGTATTGCACCGGCACCAACATCGCGTGGGTGACGCGGTGTTGCTGAGCGAGCCCGAGAAACTCCCGTGCTTCGAACTTGCGAAGAAGCACCACACAGCCGCCGCACGCCAGGGAGGGAAATAAGGCTGCAAGGGTGGTATTCGAGTAAACCGGTGTCGATAGCAGGGTGACGGCCGACGAATCGAACTGATAGGCACGAAGCATCCTTATTTGGCGCCAGCGCATCAGATGGCTTTGCACTATGCCCTTGGGTGCACCTGTCGTTCCTGACGAATAAATTATATTGAATGGATCATCTGGCAGGATCGGGATTTCGTTCCGCTCCGGCGTCTTGGCGAGCCAAGCCGAGAAGCCGGTTCCTGACCCATCCCCCAAATCGACGTACCGAAGCCCGAGCCGCGGCAGCGCATCGGCAAAGGTTACCGCTGCGGAGCCGTCCAGAAACAAGTACTGCGCCTCGCAATCTTCGAGCATGCGCGTGAGCTGCGCAGAAGTTAAAGACGGCGAAAGTGGACAGACCACAATATTGGCGCTGATCGCCCCGAGCAAGGCCGCAATGTAGTTGGCGCTGTTCCCCGCGCACATGGCCACCGAGCTGCCGGGTAGCGCGCCGTCGCGCCGGAACGACGCCGCTACGCGCCGGACCAAGTCACTCAATGTCGCGTAGTCGACCGTGCTTCCCGCATCATGGATTGCCGGTGCATGGGGCCTCTCGAGCGCGTGAGCGTGTATCAGCCTTCCAAGGTCCACGAAGTCCTGCTCGAGCAGCTCGGCAGTATTCATTTGTCTTCCTCGAGAGCAAGGCCGGCTGGCATCGCGACGCCGCAGGGAGTTGCTCAGCCGGCGAGACCTGCGTCAAATTTCCCATCGACCAAGACGAAGGCGACACGACACACCTTATTACTGCGGTTGGACCAGGCGTGGTTCGTTCCGACCTGTATCACGATGTCGCCTGCCCGCAGGAGTGTTTCGCTTTCGTCGAGGACAAGGAAGATTTCACCCATAAGGACGATTCCATAGTCGACGGTCTGCGTGCGGTGCATCATCGGATGCGCACCACTTTGGTTGCCGCTGTAAGCAGCGCGCCCTCCGACCTTCTCGAATTCAGCCAAGGTGGCCTCGCGGTCCGTCACATGGATGGCGACCGACTCCGGTTCGAAGTCACAAACTCGTATGCGCGTTCCATTGGGCGGGGGAGGCAGAACGGTGCCGTTTTCGGGCGGCTCCTCAGCATGCCGTTCAATCAAAACGGGCGTGCTTCGAGTATTCCAATATTCCCGTGCCCTCAACGCGTGATGCGCCATATAGGTCTCGCGTTTCGGTGGGGTATCCGAAATGATAATAGACCGGCCCTCGGCGTTATGTCCGGTGACAACCCGGCGGGGCGGATATGACTCCATCGGGTTCTCCCTCGGCATCGTTTAATTGCGAAATAGCTTCTCGCATTTCCGAGGCATCGAAACGCGTTTGGACAGATGGATGGCATCGCCAAGCCGGATACTAGGGCGGGTCGGCGATTCTCAGCGCTAAAGCGCCGTTCAGACCATCGAAATATCGGTCAGCGAGATAGCTCCTATCCGTCAGAAAGCTTTCAGTATCGCGGCCGATAGTAATCACTATCAGCCCAGGCACCTTCGCGCTCGATAAAGCAGGTTCGATATGGAGTTCCACGATCTGATCGTGCTGATTTGCGGAAGTGCCAATGGATTAGGTCCCGTGATCGCCGACAGCACGCTGCGGCGGGGAGCACGCACGGTCGTCTTGGTCGATGAGAGGGCCGTACGTCCACGTGCTCGGCAACGCGGAGACGGCGAGCTTATTTGCATGGCGCCCGGTGCGCTTGAGGGGATCCGACATTCCGTCGACAGCATACGACAGTCCGGAAGGATCGATGTATTGATCAATTTGGTGGCGATTGCCGACCCTAGTGTTCCGCCGGGCTCAAGAGAGGAGTCGGATGGGCCGCAGCTCTCGACAACGTGTGAATCGGTGGTCAGGAGAACGTGTCGGGTCGTTGATGCAACCCGCGAGCTTCTGCTGAAGAGCCGCCCCTGCGGCGCGATCGTCAATGTGGGTTGGTTGGCCACCGCCGAGGGCGCAGCGATGTCACCCGCGGCAGCGGCAGCACTCGACTGTCTGAAGGCGCTGACTCAGGCACTTGCGAAAGAGCTGGCGCCGTACGTCAGGGTGAATGCCGTCCTGTCAGAAGAGGTGGCTGGTCCGATTCAGGCGTCCTCGGCTCCTACCACGGAGTGGCCGGTCCCCCCACTTCAAGAGGTACGCGTGGGCCCGGCCCTCTTTCTCGCCTCGCCGGCAGCCAGGCACATGACGGGCTCGGTACTCATCGCCAATGCGGGCCGGCGGTTGGGCTTCGCCGCATTTCAACCACAGGATCGACAGTGAGATATGGAAGACACACCTCGGATAGGATTGGCAACGTTTTCTCGCGATGATGGAGAAGACCAATTTCCTGGACTCTGTATCGATGGCAAGGTTTGGCCACTCTCGGTAGTTCCGGGTCTCGAGGCAATCGGCGGCTTGGACTTGTTTGGTGTGTTCGATCGCTGGGTCGAATGTCACCCAAGGATCGATCGCTTCGGCCGCTCGATCCCGCCGTCGCTGATACGACAAGCCACTCCCCTGTCGGAGCTGGCACTTCGACTGCCGTACAGACCTCGACAAATAATCTGTGCGGCCGCCAATTACCGTCGTCACGTGATCGACATGATGACGAATCACGAAGTGGGGAGTGAGGCCGGTCTCGACTCCACAGAACGTCGAGAACGCGCGACGAAGATCATGGATCACCGTGCGGCCCACGGCCAGCCCTACGCATTCGTCAAGCCGGTTTCATCACTTCTTCCTCCGAACGAGAGCCTGGCGTTGCCGCCCGACAGTGTCGAGGTGGATTGGGAACTCGAGCTCGCCGTCATCATGGGCCGAAAGTGCTTTCGTGCCTCGCGGGAAACGGCGTTGAAATACGTGGCCGGCTACGCGATCGCCAACGATATCAGTGCAAGGGACCAACTCAACCGTCGTGATATACCGGGCATCGGTCTCGACTTCATCGCGGGGAAAGGAGCTCCGGGCTTCTTTCCTTTAGGCCCATTCGTCGTTCCATCCGCTTTCCTGCGCGATCCCCAAAAACTGATGCTCGAATTACGGGTCAATGGGGAGGTCATGCAATCCGACAACACGGCAGACATGATCTTCCCGGTGTCCTCGTTGATCGAGTTCATTTCCACGCAGATGGTCCTGTTGCCCGGCGATGTGATTAGTACCGGCTCTCCTGCCGGCAACGCGAGTCATCATGGGAATCGTTACCTTCGGGCAGGCGATGTGGTTGAAGGCCGGATCGAGGGATTGGGCCTGCAACGTTTTTCATGCGTCGCCGAAACCATCGAAGCGAACGCCGTTCTGCGCCGGCCATTCATTGCGATGACCGGTCTGGGCGAAAGATGAACGACGCCGGCGCCTCGCTGAACGTGCAGACACACCGTTGCAGCGCGCATAGGCCCGTTCCAGCCGGCACCCGAATCCAGCGCTCACCGTGGCGCACGATCGATGTCCACTGTCATATCTTCAGCCCCTCCGTTGAGGCACTGATCGCCCAGCTCCCCGGCAGTGCCGATCGAAAGGCTCAAGATCTGCGAGAAATCGGTGAGGCGTCGAACAAGGTCAACGCCGCACTCATAGGAAGCTTGGCTCCGAAGTTGGTCTCGATGAAAAGCCGCCTTGCCGACATGGATGCAATGGGCGTCGATATCCAATTGGTCAGCCCTTCGCCCACCCAATATTGCTATTGGGTCGATCGGGAAATCGCACCAAGCATAGTCAACGCACAGAACGACGATATCGCCAAGCTCTGCGCCGAAGTCCCGGACCGCTTCCTCGGGCTGGGTACCGTGGCCATGCAGCATCCGGAACTGGCCGCGGATCAATTGGCCGATCTGATGCAACGGCGCAGGTTCAAAGGCGTACAAATCTCGTCCCTGGTGAACGGGCTGGATATCGCGGACGCCTTCTTTTTGCCTTTCTGGAAGAGGGCAGATGAACTCGAGGCGGTCATCTTCATACACCCCTGGGGTACGACACTGGGAACCCGGCTATCGGATCACTATCTGATGAACACCATCGGACAGCCCTTCGAGACCACGGTGTGCCTATCGAAACTGATATTCAGCGGCACGCTCGAGCGGCATCCTCGTCTTCGGATCATCGCCGCGCATGGTGGCGGCTATCTTCCCGCATACTGCGGAAGATCGGATCATGCCCATGCCGTCAGACCCGAGCTTGACTCTGGCCTGCCGCGCCCAAGCGATCAGCTTCGCCACCTCTGGTTCGACAGCCTCGTCCACGATTCGGACCAGCTAAGCGCGCTGATAAGACGCGTTGGAGAAGATCGAGTCCTGCTTGGTACGGACTACCCTTTCGATATGGGGCACTTTGATCCGGCAGCCTCAGTAGCCCACCTGACGGTAGCGCAACAAAAACGGGTATTGGGGGAGAACGCGGCAGGTCTCCTGGGTCTCCCTGCGTGCCCATCGCACAGCAAGGTTTGAAATCGGCCCTTCAGCGATTGCCGAAGCGAGGAGGGCGTTTCTCAAAGAAGGCCGAGGCGCCCTCGCGATGGTCTTCCGTCATCACACAGCGGGCGTGCCGAAACGCCTCATGTTTCAGGACATCCGCCAAACTGCCACCTTGCTCGGCGTAATTGAGATTTTGTTTGATGAATCCGAGAGCGATTGCCGGACCATCAGCCAGGTGGCGAGCGATCGACATACCGCGCGATTCCAGTTCAGTGTCGGTTACGACTTCAGAAACCAAACCAAGGCTCAGCGCGTCTTCCGAAAGAATGACGGGCGACATCATCACGAAGTAGCGGGCGCGCGGCCCCAACAATCGGGTCAGGAAATAGCTGCCGCCAAAATCGCCCGACAGGCCGACCTTGGCAAAGGCGGAGGTCATCTTGATCGTATCGCTGGCGATACGAATGTCACACGACAGCGCGAGCGACAGTCCGGCGCCCGCAATGCCGCCGCGGACGGCAGCGACCGTAGGCTTGGGGATTTCATGTAGAAGCAGCGACGCTTCAGTGGCAGCATGGAGCTGCGCCGTCAGGGCTTCGAGGGACGAGGTCGCCGTACTGGTGCTCGCAATTTCGTTCACATCGCCGCCCACACAAAACGACCGGCCGCTAGCGGTGAGAAGAATGGCCCTCACCGCGTTATTTGTTCGAGCGCGTCGCAAGGCCTCGATCAATGCTTCCGCGAGCTCCAAACTGAGGCCGTTCCTCTTTTCGGGTCGGTTGAGCGTCAGAGTCAGGACCCCGTCTTCAAGGTTCTCTAGCAGAAGATCCATTGCACTGTTTCCTTCCTAAGTTGGAGTTCGTTGGCCGCCGGCCCGGGTGATGGGTATCAGCGATCCGGCGGTTGTCGCAGATAGCAGCGTACGCCCCCCATCAAGATGTGATCGCCCTGGGACGGTAGTCCCCGTCGTCGAGCGGCATCGTGAATGCCGACAGAATCATTGGTAGCCACGTCGATTCCACCGAGACCTTCGCCCCGCCCGTCGCAGTCCTTCACGAATCGAAGCACTGCGTTGTCCACTGCGACATGCCACTCGGAATCGCAAGAAATGGGATCATCGCGGTTTAAAATCGATGCCCACCTTCTGGCCAGAGTTTCGGGCGTCTTGGACTGAATTTCCACGCCCAAGAGGCCCCGTACGCGCGAGGTTCGTACGTGTTCCCGCCAACGGCAACCCGCAGGATGATAATTCCCCGAGAGAGCGCCTCCGCCGACCGTGCGATTGATCTCGAGCAACGGTCCACCCGTGTCTCGAGGGTGCATCTGGAGTGCATTGAAGCCCTCATATTCGAGGAACGCGGCCTCGCGAACGCCGTTGGCCGCGATATGAGCCCTGAACCAATCGATCTCGTCGCTATCGAAGATTGTCATATAACCGCCATCGCCGCTTCTCTTGTCCAGATAGCGGCCAGCTGCCGTTCCTACCTGAACGGGGGAAACGATCTCGATAAAGAACGTTCCCATAGGCAAGAGTACGTTCTCGAGGCCGAACGACGCTGCATGAGGATCGCTATTGCAAGGGGAGAGGTCGAATACCTCAACAAGATCATCCCGAAGAGCGTGCAAACGCCGTGCGACGAAACAGACCTGCCGAAGCCGTAGATACATAGGGTGCCTTTCAGAGCGTCCGGCGTTTTAACGATCGAGCGGATGGCCCTCGGCGGCACATTTCTCGAGCAAGGGTGACAGCGTAAAAGCGTTTCCTATGGCGGCCGCGTACCGGGTGATCTCCCTCACGATGGTAGCGAGACCAATCTGGTCGGCCCAGAACATCGGACCGCCTTTGTGGCGGGGCCATCCATAGCCATAGATCCAGACGATATCGATGTCCGACGCGCGTTGAGCGATCCTCTCCTCCAATATCTTCGCGCCTTCGTTCACCATTGTGTAAAGCGTTCGCGCGATGATTTCGTCTTCCGATATCGCTCTCGGGACGATGCCGGCTCTCGCCCGGAAGTCATCGATAATCGCGGCGACCACGGCGGAGGGCGTGGGCCTTCGCTGCTGATCGTAGTTGTAGAAGCCGGCATTCGTCTTTTGTCCCCAACGACCCTGCGCGCACAAGGCATCCTGCAAGCTCCCGATGCGCGTCGGGTCGCGGTGCCAACCTATGTCGATCCCGGCGAGATCGGACATCTGAAAAGGACCCATGGGCATCCCCATGCTCGTGTGGACGAGGTCAATCTGCTGCGGAGTAGCGCCTTCGAGGAGCAACGAATGGGCGTTATCTTGTCGCGGAAGGAGCATTCGATTGCCAATGAAGCCATAACAAACTCGTGCTACGACCGGGACTTTGGCGATACGGCGCGCAAGATGCATGGCGGTTGCCAGGGTGTCAGACGAAGTTTTCTCGCCTCGAACGACCTCCAGCAACCTCATCACGTTCGCCGGAGAGAAGAAATGCAGTCCGAGGACGTCGTGAGGCCGAGAAGTGACCGAAGCGATTTCGTCTATCGAAAGAAACGACGTATTGGAAGCCAAGATCGCGCCGGGTTTGGCGATAGTGTTCAATCGCTCGAATACGGCCTTCTTCGCTTCCATATTTTCGTAAATCGCTTCAATCACCAGGTCGCATCGACCGAGCGCTTCGAAGGCCAGCGTTGGCGTGAGCAGACCCATCGCTCGTTCGACCTGGTCCGGCGTGAGGCGGCCCTTTGAGGCGCTGGCTTCATAATTCTTGCGTATAATGGTGACGCCTCGATCGAGCGCCTCCTGCGCAGTTTCCACCAAAGTGACGGGCACTCCACTGGACAGGAAATTCATTGAAATGCCGCCGCCCATGGTACCGGCACCGATGACTCCAACGCTCTCGATGGTGCGCAACGGCGACTGCCCCGGCAGTCCTACAACTTTGGCCGAAGCGCGCTCTGCAAAAAACACATGGCGGAGCGCCTTGGATTGATCGCCGTCGACGAGCTCCCTGAACAGTCGCTGTTCAAGCGGGAGTCCCTCGCAAATTGGCAATTTAGCGGCCGCCCTGACCGCCTCGATGCAGGCTTTTGGCGCGACGAGGGTTTTCGACTTCGCAAAGAGTGCTGCTGCGGTCCGCTCGAACGCATCGACATCCACGGCAATCGGCTGGGCGCCCGTACGTCGTGGTCCTTGAACCGATCGCGCGAAAGACTTCGCATCGTCAATCAGACTCGAGCCGGCAGACAACTGGTCCACAAGCCCAATCCCGGCAGCCTTGGTACCGGAAATCGGGGCACCGGAGACGATGAGCTCGAGCGCGATCTCCGCACCCACAAGCCGCGGAAGACGTTGTGTTCCGCCCGCTCCGGGGAGAAGCCCTAAATTGACTTCAGGCAACCCAAGAGTGGCATGTTCAACCGCCAGTCGGTAGTGGCAGCCAAGCGCGACTTCAAGCCCCCCACCCAGGGCAATTCCATTGATTGCCGCTACGACCGGTTTGCGACTTGCCTCGATGATGCCGATCACGTCCGGTAAAGAGGGATCGAGGAAGGCCTGATCGAACTCCTTGATATCCGCCCCGGCACTGAAATATTTGCCGGATCCTGTGATGACTATTGCGAGTACGGCCGTGTTCTCCTGCGCTTCGTCAATCGCGTCGGCGATAGCGCGCCTCAAATGCACTCCGAGGGCATTCACAGGCGGAGCGTTCATCGTAACGTTTAGAATGCCATCACATAAGCCAATATCGATCATGACTGCCTCTTAAAACGCGCCGCGCCCATGCGCCGGATGCCTCTCGTCGAGGAAACGCGATGCCACTGGTCCATAGGCGATGACACGGGCTCACGCCCCTCCCTTGATCATGATTCCGCCATCCACCACGATTGCCTGCCCGGTCACGAAGGCGCCGCTTTTTGAAGCCAGGAAAACGGCGGCTCCCGCCACTTCGTCCGGCTCGCCTATACGCCCAAGAGGCGTGGCCCGATTCAAAGCGGCTGCGGTCGCCGGGTTGTCCCACAATGCGCGCGCGAATTCCGTCCGGATGATGCCTGGCGCGATCGCGTTGACCCGCACGTTATATGGGCCGAACTCGAGCGCGAGATTTCGTACCAGCTGAAGATCGGCGGCCTTGGTGATGTGATAAGCACCGATGACTGTCGAGGCAAGGAATCCACCGATGGATGAGACGACGATGATCACGCCGTCCTTGCGCTCGATCATCTCGGGCGCAACCATGTTTATGAGCCAATGGTTGGAAAGCACGTTGTTGTCGAAGGTCTTGCGGAACTGCTCGTCGCTGATACCGCTCATCGGACCGTAGTAGGGGTTCGAAGCTGCGTTACAGACCAGCACGTCTATGTGACCGAAACGAGCGCGTGTTTGGCTAACCAGGGACTTAAGAGCCTGTTTGTCGGAGATGCTGGCCGCGATGGCGACTGCGCGCCCTTCGCCATGCTTTGCAATTATCGCATCGGCCACGTGTTCGCAGGCATCCTGCTTGCGGCTTGAGATGACAACCGTTGCACCGGCGCCGGCGAATGCCTCGGCCACGGCGCGTCCAATTCCCCGCGACGATCCGGTTATGATCGCCACCTTTCCGCTCAAATCAAATAATTCCATGGATGTCTCTATCGTTCATGCGCTGGCGCCGGCCCTGCGCGCCTCAGTCCAAGCGGCCTCGGCCAAAGGGGCAAGGCGTTTGATCGCCTGAGCCGCGTGGGGGTTCGAAGCAGTGCCGTCCGCCAGGCGCTTCTTTATCCCTTGCGCTATCCCAACCAAGCGAAACAGGTTGTACGCAAAATACCAATGCAAATCGGCAAGATGGTCACGTTTGGTTGCGGCACAGTAGCGAGCGACTATCGTATCGAGAGTCGGAAGCCCAAGTTCGAAAAGAGGGATTCCAGCCAGCGCCGCCTTCCCGTCTCGGGGTAATATCCAATGCATCGCGAGGTAGGCGAAGTCAGCCAGGGGATCTCCGATGGTGGCCAGTTCCCAGTCCAATACCGCCTGCACTGAGGGACTGTCGCGCGAGAAAATGAGGTTATCGATGCGATAATCCCCATGAATCAACGACGTGTGTGTTTGATCGGGAATGGTTTCAGGCAGCCACTCGATCAAGCGCTCGATCTCGGGAATGATGTCGGTTTGCGAAGCGCGATATTGTTTCGTCCAGCGCGCTACTTGCCGACGGAAGTAATTGCCCGGCGCCCCAAATGTCCCCAGCCCCGCTCGATGGTGATCCAAGTTGTGCAGCGAGGCGAGCGTGTCGACGACGGCATCGTAATACGAGGCGCGATCGGCAGGGGGTTTGTCCGGCAGAGTGCCATCCCAAAAGGTCCGCCCCTCCACCATGTGCATCAAATAGAATACGGATCCGATGACACCAGGATCGTCGCAATAGGTGATCGGCTGCGGTACCGGAAATCCCGTGGGGTACAGCGCCGTCAGCAGCCGATATTCACGATCAACGGCATGCGCCGAAGGTAGTAGATCACCAAAGGGCTTCCGGCGCAGTACATAACGACCGTTCGACGTCTCCAGTCGGTAAGTGGGGTTCGACTGGCCGGCCGAAAATCTTTCGACTGCTTCCAAAGTGCCAAACCCGTTTATCGCGCTCCTCATCCAGGCACTCAATACGGTTATTTCCAGATCGCTCATCGCGTCATGTCTCGATGGCGACGGAACTCCGCTCGCGCGATGGCCCGCGCATGAACTTCATCGGGTCCATCAGCCAAACGCAAGGCGCGCGCATTGGCCCAGTCGGCTGCGAGCTCGAAATCGCCGGAAACACCCGCACCGCCGTGCGCCTGGATCGCGTCGTCGATGATCCGCAAGGCCATCCGCGGTGCTTGCAGCTTTATCATCGCGATCTCACTTTGGGCCGCCTTGTTGCCTGTACGATCCATCATGTCCGCGGCCTTCAGGCAAAGGAGGCGGGTCATCTCGATGTCGACCCGCGCGAGCGCAACTCGCTCTTCCCAAACCGAATGTTCGGCAATACGCTTGCCAAATGCGCTACGCGATTGCAGGCGTTTGACCATAGCCCCTAGGGCCTCATCCGCGGAACCTATCAAGCGCATGCAATGGTGTATTCGGCCCGGGCCCAGCCGGCCTTGGGCGATTTCGAAGCCACGCCCTTCTCCGAGGACCATGTTTTCAACGGGTACCCGCGCATCGGTGAGCACGATCTCTCCGTGCCCATGGGGTGCGTGATCGAATCCGTAAACCGAGAGCAGCCGTTCCAGTTTTACACCAGGCGTCTTGAGATCCACGAGAATCATTGCTTGTTGGCGGTAAGGCTCGGCATCGGGATCCGTCTTGCCCATGACGATGGCCAACCTGCACCGTGGATCGCCCGCGCCGGATGACCACCACTTTCGTCCGTTGATGACGTAGTGGTCCCCGTCGCGGCGGATGGACGTTTGCACGTTCGTCGCATCGGAAGAGGCAACACCCGGCTCTGTCATGAGAAAGGTTGAGCGGATCTCCCCATCCATGAGTGGCTTCAACCAGCAGATCTTCTGGGCTTCCGTGCCGTATCGGTAGAGAAGCTCCATATTGCCTGTGTCTGGAGCTGAGCAATTGAAGACTTCTGATGCCCACGAAATACGCCCCATTTCCTCGGCACAATGGGCGTACTCAAGGTTGCTTAGTCTCTCGCCGGTAAACACAAAACCGTCTTCAGTGAGGTCGCTTTGGCGCCCGGGCGGCATGAACAAATTCCATAGGCCCGCTGTCTTGGCCTTTGCCTTGAGATCTTCAATGACTTTCGAGGGGCTCCAGCGATCTCCGTCGTTCAAGTCTGTGTGATATCGCAATGCTGCCGGTCGAACCTCAGCGCTCATGAAGTCTCGTACACGCTGCTGGAATTGCGTTTCACGTTCGGATTTCGTGAAGTCCATCTTGTGGCTGATCCCTTTATGTCGCCGGTCTAAGAAGCGAGGTCATCAGCAACAACGACCATCGAAAGGCGCCATTGGCCGAATTCGCAGTAGCGCCAGTGCTTCCGTCCGCGTAGTGATAGCGCGCTACTGGGGCCATCAGTTTGTCTCGAGCCGACGGACTAAACGGATGATTTGTTATATTCTTCGAGAGACTTCCCGCCGGGGTCGAGCTCAACACCCCAGTTGTCGTCCATCGCGCCAAATATGGCCGGGCGGTTGTGCGCCCATAGGGCTGCGCCGAATTGCCACTGCCAGACCCTGGGGATCCAGGTGTCATCCAGGTAATCGGTGTCGCAGAGATATTCGGCCTCGCCCCCATTAGGATTGGGCACGTAGCAATATATAGCCGACGAAATACGATGACGGCTGACGCCGCCCGTGCGGCGAAGATCCTCGATCCAACCCAATTCCTGCATGCGATTGACGCCGATCATCAACTCGTCGATGTCCTCAACGCAAAATGACGCATGATGGAAGCCCACCTTGGTCGGAATCGGCCCGTTCGCGTTCGCCCACAATACCGAGTGATGCTCGTTGGTCCCGTCCGCTCTGAGGAACGCTCCGATCCCTCGTGAATGATCGCTCAGCCGGAAGCCCAGTCGATCCTTGTAAAAATGGTAATTGCCGACAAAATCGTTGGTCGCGAATACAACGTGGTTCAGTGCTTTCGGGATGGCCCGACTCCGCCATTTGCGGAGCTGGTTGAGCCGCTTGATATTGCCGGGAGCATTGACGGGGTCGGGTTGAGATGTAACCGGACGCTTCTGCCAGAGCTTTAGTCCGAAAGGAATCCCTTCATCGGTCGCGGCGTAGACCACTCCACCCTCGCGGCGAACCTTACGATCCCGAGCCAGACTGTCGGCCAGCTTCTCAAGGCTTTCTGCATTGTCGACGCCCCAAACCACGAGCTGGGCTCCGTTACCCTCAAACCATCGGTCAACGCCACAATCGTTGCGACGGCGAACATAAATGCGAGACCCGGTCTGTGTTTCGAAGACACTTCCATCGGCGCTCTGCTCAATCTTGCTGAGTCCAAAATCTTCCCAGAATCTGGCGCATTGCGGCAGGTCTTCAACGCCGTAGACGAGGCTCTCAATACCAAGGATGGACACGTTTAGCTCCTTCGACTCTAGCCTTATCTCAAAGAGGGGACCGCCAGCTGACGCGACACCATGGCTATCAACGGGAGTGCAACTTAACTACACGGAGGGTGAGTTAAAAAGGCGTTTGTCCAGATAGGAGGTATCGCTTTGAATGAGCGTTGCGCTTGGGGCGATATGTAACAATACCGGCTTTTCGTGCCTCACCTATTTGGCGAATGCGGTGATCCGCGCAATTTGAACTCACCTTTGTTCGGTCGCCAGACGGCAATCCACACATAAGCCCCTCGGACCCCTCGAAACGCCTGAAACTCCGCGTGTCGGGACTTCAGTCAATTCCCTCCTATGTACGATCTTGCGCGCCATACCACGCTGATACCACACAGAGTTGCTGAAGCGACGCGTCGGTCGGAGCCACTTGCATACCGGTGGTCTGATCGTAAGAGGGCTGGATCTACCACGTCTTTGACGTAGATACGTCAAAGACGTATACTCCTCGCTGTGTTCACGATCATTGAGACCCCCACATTTGCGCGTCAATGGCCGGATTACTGGCTCTGGCACCGGCAAGCGAGGCGGAGTACGGGTGCTTCACTACAACCGGTTGACGGATGGTGTGATTTATCTGCTCGTGATGTATGCCAAGGGTGTAAAGGATTCGATTCCGGCGAAGACGCTTAATATGATTCGGGAGGCGATCGATGGCTAAATTAAGTGAAAAGGCCTTGCGTAAGCGCGATGCAACTCGAGATATCGGTGCCGAACTTCTGGCGTCCGTGCGCGAAATGAAGGCGGGTAAAGCGGGACACGTGCACCGCGTGCCAATATCTGCAATAACGGAAGCGCGCACACGCACAGGTCTCTCCCAACAACAATTTGCAAAAGTGCTCGGCGTTTCAATCCGAACGCTTCAAGAATGGGAGCAAGGCAGACGCCAACCTTCGGGTGCGGCACGCTCGCTGCTCGCAATTGCAGCACGCCGGCCTGAAGTATTGCGGGAAATAATTGCTGCGTAACATGCGGGCGGGCGTCGCGCTGTGCGCGCGCCTAGTAGTGTTCCAAAAAGCGGGCGGAATTCTGTCGCAGAGATTTTCGAACGACTGGTCCTGGCAACTGGCCGCTATTTGGCAAAGAGTTCGACGACTCAGGTCTCTCTTGTGATGGCCATGGCCATCGTGGAACCGCACGTTGGCGCAATACGTCGGCCGGCCGCCCCGGGCCGCTGGCCTTATGATTCCCTGAGACACTCCAGTGCGAAGCGGTAGAACATCTCTGCAAGCGCTCCACCGTCTACGCGCTTGACCATGGTCAGGGCATTCAGCAGCGGCGGCGGCACGATCGCACGATACAAAACACCGGGCCACGGGATGTTTCGACAAAAATCGGCGACCAGCGCGCAGCCGCTGCCGAGAGCCACGAAATTGAGCAGCGAGATCAGCGTATCAACCTCCATGGCGACACTAAGTGTAGCGCCTGCCTGAGCGAACAGCGTCTCGATCGCGGCGTACAGTGTGGGCTCGATGGAACGCGGTGCCACCACCAGTTTTTCTCCGGACAGATCGGCAATGGTAAGGGTCTCGCGGGCCGCCAGAGGATGTCCCTGCGGAAGGGCAACGACTAACGCTTCGTGGGTTAACGGGACGATGTCCAGCCCCTCAATCGGTGGCTGGAACCAGGCGAAACCCAGATCGATGCGGGCGGCGCCGAGCGCATCGAGCAACCCGGTGCCATAGGCGCGCTGAAAGCTCAGTTGGATGTCGGGGTATCGCTCGCGGAATGCGGGAACGACGCGGGGAAAGACGTGAAATTCGGCGGCATGGTTGTGTCCGATGCGCAGGTGGCCGCTCTGTGCCTGCGCTGTTTGCTGGGCCAGCGCGACGCTGCGCTCCGCGAGCGCTAAGAGTTCGCGCGCCTTGGGCAGGAAAACCATCCCGGCTTTCGTGAGCTTGATGCCGCGGCCGGCGCGTTCGAAGAGCGCCGCGCCAATATGGTTTTCGAGTTTTTTGATTTGGACGCTCAGCGAGGGCTGCGGCATGTTCAGAGTTTCGGCCGCGCGCGTGAGATTTAAGCTCTCGGCGACCGCGATGAACTGGGGTAGATAGCGCAGCTCCATAATTCATGCTCGATATCATATAGAAAGATCACAAACCCATATTAGACTCTATATTGAATGGGCGCTACCCTCCTAAAAACAATGGGTGGGGAAATAACGCCATGCTGAAGCACGCCCCGAAACAGTCGGGTCGGCCCGACCCGGATCAGGCCAAAGGTTCGCGATATCTGCTCAATTGCTGGTACCTCGCCGCGTGGGCACACGAGTTTGACGCAAGCGGCATGGTGGCGCGCACGATCTGCGACACCAAGATCGTGTTGTTCAAGACCGGGAATGACATTTCGGCGCTGCACGACATGTGCTCGCATCGCTTCGCGCCATTGAGCCGCGGAAAGTTGGTCGACGGGGGTGTGCAATGCCTTTACCACGGGCTGCGTTTCGGCCCGGACGGCCGATGCGTGCACAATCCGCATGGAGCCATCAGCGCGGCCATGCAAGTGCGTCGCTATCCGACCATCCGTGCGTTTCGCGGCGTGTGGATCTGGCTCGGCGATCCGGCCCTGGCCGATGCCGCGCTCTTGCCTGACCTGCGCTGCCTGGATGAAGAGCTACCGGCGCATTCCGACCGGGGTGCCTACACCCATGGCGGCGCCAACTACATGCTGTTCATTGACAATATCCTGGACCCGACTCATGTCGATTACCTCCACTATTCATCCACTGGCGGGGGCACCGTCGAGGGCGCGCCGCAGACCGTGACCGACGAGGGGCCGGCCATCAAGCTAACCTGGGTGAAGCCCAATCAACGACTCATGCCGATGGAACTCAAACTCGGCAAGATCAGTCTTGACGGATTTTCCGAAGACACGCCGATTGATCGCCATGGGGAGAGCGTTTGGTTCCCGCCTTGCACGCTTCGAACCAAGGTCGGGTTTGGCAAACATGGCGGGCCGCCGGGCGTCGCCCATGTCGGGGTCCACATCATGACGCCCGAAACGGCCGAGACGACGCATTATTTCTGGGTGTTTACTCGCGGCATGGTGCATCCCGAGGATGACGCCTTCCACGAACGCTTCAATGCCGCCCGCGCCAACGTCTTCCGCACCGAGGACGACTCGATGCTCGAAGCCATCCAGCACAACATGGCGGGGCGCGAGTTCTTCTCGCTGCATCCCACTCTCTTTCCGACCGATCAGGCAGCGATCCGCTTTCGACGAAAGCTTGCCGCCATGATCAAGGCGGAGGAACCGGCCAGTTAGTGTCCTGACTTGAACGCTCTCGGACAGCAGCTCGCAGTCGATGGGTGCATAGCCCGCGTTAGAAGAAGAATTCGATCCAATAGAAAGTCTCAAAGGGGGTTGGAAAGTGCTGAAACGCTTAAAGTGCCAAACATCGCTCTTCCTGGTGCTCTGGTGTGCCGCAACAGCGGCCAGTCACGCACAACAGGTCGAGGATAGCCAGACGGCAGCTAAGCCGGACCAAGGTCTTGCAGAAGTGGTGGTGACTGCAACCAAGACGGGTGCACAGTCGGTACAGACTACGCCGATCGCCATCTCCACTTTTACAGGCGATCAGCTGAGTGAGTCGAATATTCAGACCGTTCAGGACTTGCAAGGTTATGTGCCGAATCTGAGCATCTCCCAATCGACCACCTATGCGGAGATCTATATTCGCGGCATTGGGTCGTCCAATTTTATCGGCGGCAGCGATCCCAGCACCACGGTGCAAGTCGACGGCATTTATCTCAGCCGTCCGTACGCGCAATTCGCAGATTTTCTCGATGTCGAGCGCGTCGAAGTCCTGCGCGGACCGCAGGGGACGTTGTACGGCAGAAACGCCGTAGGCGGTACGATCAATGTGATCTCTCGTCAACCCACTGACGAATTCAAGGCCGAGAATCAGCTCTCGGTCGGCGATTTTTCGCTCATTCGGGATCAAGCCTATGTCAGCGGACCGCTCGTCTCCGGCGAGCTACAGGGCAGTCTCACAGCCTCATACACCTCTCGCGGGCCTTACATCGACGATATCGTCCCCGGTGGGAGGGGCATTTCCGATGAACACAATCGAGCGATTCGAGGCCAACTGCGCTTCGAGCCCACGGACTACATCGATGCCACGACTCGGCTGGACTATATGTATTCCCATGATGCGCAGGGAATGCCGACAACTTTACTGGCCCCATTCGATCCGGTCACCAATAGCATTCTGGGCAACTTTACCAAGGTCGCGACGAACGAGCCGGAAAACTATCGCACCACGAACGCAGGCATTGCCGAAGACATCGTTGTCAGCTTTAGCCATGCCTTGAAGTTGCGGTCACTGACGGCATCTCGTCTCTCCTCGACGGAGGGCTACATCGATGCCGACGCGACCGATCTGAATCTGCTGGCCGGATATCAGTCCGAGCACGACCATCAGGTGTCTCAAGAGATCAACCTGGCCGGCAACTACACGAATTTCAATTTCGTGACGGGTGCCTATTATCTCCACGAGAAGGATACTCTCGACATCACCGCCTCGGTCATCCCGGCCGGTATCGCGGCGGTGTATCTGCCGATTTTTACGACCGATGCAGAAGCGCTGTTCGCCCAGGGAACTTACCATCTGACCAGCCAGCTCGATTTTACTGCCGGCGCGCGCTACACCTGGGAACACAAAGACATGCTGCAGAATGGCGGCGTCTATGCAAATCCGCTCGGACAGACCTATATCGGCCAGCCATCAAACGCGCTTCGCGTGGTGCCGGCCTCGTTCGACCTCCCGGGCAACTACCGCGCGCCGACACCAAAATTCGGGGTGCAATGGATGCCGACAGACAACCTCATGGTGTACGCATCGGCCACGCGCGGCTTCAAAAGCGGCGGGTACAATTTCTCCTCCAATAGCGCGTCCACGGCGGCCTTTGAGCCGGAAAAGGTATGGAGCTACGAAGTGGGGCTGAAGAGCACGTGGTTCGAGCACCGTCTGCGCGCCAATCTCACTGGTTTTTACTACGATTACACCAACCTGCAAGTGCAGGAGATCATCGGGCCGGCCGAGGAAAGCATCACCAACGCGGCCACGGCGACCAACAAGGGAATAGAGCTGGAACTAGCCGCGAGGCCCGTGCCGGGTCTCGATCTGATTGCAAACATCGCCACTCTCGATGCCGCGTACTCGAAATACCTCGGAGCTCCCGTGCCCGCATCCGTCGGCGGCGGCGTGGCTGATGCTTCCGGGAAGCGGCTGGATGATGCGCCATCCTATTCCGGCAATCTTGCGGCCCAGTACACGGTTTCCCTGGGTCGTGGAGATTCGCTCGATGGCAGGGTGGAATACAATTTTCAGGGGCGCGAATACTTCGAGCCGACGAACTACTTCGTGGAAAGCCAGAAGGCCTACGGCACGCTCAACTTGGCGGTGGGCTACACGACGGCCAGCGGCGCTTGGCGGCTGAGCCTGTGGGGCAAGAACTTGGCGGACACGCACTACTTCGCAGCCATCGGAGATAACGGCGCCACCTTCTCCGGAGTTCCAGGTCCGCCGCGAACCTTCGGCGCGACATTGACGACAAAGTGGTAGGCCCGCGATTCTCTGCAAGCAATACGAAAGGAGAGAAGATATGGCGAAACATATATTGATGGCATTCAGTAATCCTCGTCCCGGTACCGATGCGGATTTTAATAAATGGTACGACGAAATTCATCTCCAGGAGATCCTGGCCGTCAAAGGATATGTCAGTGCCCAACGCTTTTACGTGAGCGAAGCCCAAATGCTCGGAAGAGCAGAGCCCATGCATAAATATCTCACTATTTACGAGATCGAGACCGACGACCTGAAACAGACTCTTGCGGATCTGAACGAGGCTGCGCGCCACATGAAGGTTGATCCTTCTGTCGACAGGGGGAACGCGCTGGCCGGCGTTTTTCACGCGATCGGCGAGCGCGTGGTTCCGGCCTCATAATCTATCAATGGCTAATATGGTGTCGGCAATAACTGAAAAGCAGAGCATGAAGGCATTTAGGTACCGACCTGCATCCGCCGGCTCCCCGCTCAAGAGAACCTTTCAATGAGGCTCGCGACATTCACGGAAGGAGGTCGTACCCGCGTAGGCGTCATCGAGCGCGCGGAGGTGGTGGATCTGTCGGTCAATCCCGATTTGCCCACCGACATGATTGGATTCTTTGGAACGGGAGCGGAGGGTCTCAATGCGGCGCGCAGCGTCGCCGCGAATTCGAAGCAACGTTTCGCGTTGGGTAGCGTTCGATTGGAAGCGCCGGTCCTCAATCCCCGAAAGTTCCTCGGACTTGGGGGAAGTTACAAATCCCACTTGGCCGAGGTGGCGCATCTGGGCATTCAGCCGCCCAAGTTTCAGATCTGGTTCAACAAGCAGGTGACCTGCGTTAATGGACCCTATGATGACATCCATCTCCCAAGAGTCTCCGAATCCCTCGACTACGAGGCGGAACTCGCCATCATCGTGGGTCGCCGTTGCCGACACCTGAGCGGTGCGGAAGCGGGTCACGTTATCGCGGGTTTCACCATTTGCAATGACGTTAGCGTGCGCGAGTGGCAAATGCGCGCCCCGACGCACACCCTCGGAAAGTCATTCGATACGCACGGCCCCATCGGTCCCTGGATCTGTACTCCGGAAGAGTTGGCCGCCGCTCGCAATCTCTCGATAAAAACATTCGTGAACGGTGAGCTGCGTCAGGATGGCAATACGAGCGAACTCATATACACCTTCGAGGAAATGCTGGTTGAGCTCAGCGCCGTCTTCACGCTCGAGCCGGGAGATATCCTGACGACGGGATCACCGGCGGGCGTCGGGTTCGTCAGAAATCCGCGGCAGTATCTTAAAGTGGGGGATATCGTCCGCATCGAGATTGAAGGTATCGGCCACATTCAAAATCGCGTCGTATCGGAGCCGTGAGACAGAACTACAAGAGCGGGGACAGTTCCGCAGGCCTGGACGTGCCGGCAAGAAAGCTGCCGGTTCCGGGAACACCGAGCCCGCAGGTTCAAAAGCTGATCAGGGCAGCGTTTCGGCCCGATTGGAACGCGTTGCCACAATCCGACCAGGAATGGCGGGAAGTTGTCCAAGCACGCGCGGCGGCGACGTTGAGTACTCTCCCCGGCCTAATCCGACGAATGAAGGTTAACGTCGTAAGGACGCTGATCGATGGCGTCCGAGCCTTCATGGTAACGCCGGAGTCCATACTGCCCAGCAATCGCCATCGAGTGTTGATCCACATGCATGGTGGTTGCTACGTGTTCAATCCTGGCGAAGCGGGGCTTCCGGAGGCCGTCATGATGGCCGGCCTGGGGGGGTTCAAGGTGGTCTCGGTAGATTATCGCATGCCACCCGAGGCGCATTTCCCGGCTGCGCTCGAGGATGGCACCACGGTGTACAAGCATCTGTTGGAGACGACCGATCCGAAGCGCCTGGCGATATTCGGCACCTCCGCTGGCGGCGCTTTGACGCTGGCGATGGTGCTTCGCGCCAAGCAGGAAGGAATTCCGGGCCCGGCGGTGATCGCACCCGGCACCCCGATGGCCGATGTCACGGGAGTGGGCGATACCTTTTATACCAACGAATTGATCGACAACGTCCTGGTGTCCCGCAATGGGATCTGTCAAGCGGCCGCGCAGTATTATGCGGCCGGGCACAATATGCAGGACCCGCTGCTCTCTCCGGTATATGGCGATATGGCGGGATTTCCGCCAACAATCATGACCAGTGGCACACGTGACCTGCTGCTCAGCAATACGGTGCGGGTACATCGAAAAATGCGACAGGCCGGGGTTAAGGCTTATCTTCAAATTTTTGAGGGTCAGTCGCACGCCCATTATCTCTTCGACGACAGCGCTCCTGAATCGAGGGAGGCCTTCTCCGAGATCGGCGATTTCTTCGATGGCCATATGGCCGAGTAACAAGCGGATATCGTTAGTCTCGTCCGCCCTTGATGAGGTACCGCCACGCCGGCGTTGCGCTAAAAGAACGTCAATGTACAGGTCAGCCATCATCAAGCAAGGTCTGAGCCGCGCGCCCCATCGCGCGTTTATGCACGCGATGGGTTTAGGTCATGTGGATATTGCGAAGCCCCTCGTAGCACTCCTGGGTCCGTTTAGTGAGCTCACGCCTTGCAACATGCATTTAGCGGCGCTGGCGGAAAGCTCGAGACTTGGCGTCGCTGAGGCCGGCGGTGTTGCCCGTGTATCAGGCTTAGCGATGGTGGCCGACAGTCTTTCGATGAATCATCAGGGCATGAAGTTTTCCCTGATTTCTCGCGAGCTTATCGCCGATGGCATTGAGGCCATTATTCGCGGGCACGCACTCGATGCAATGGTCGGCTTTGCCGGGTGCGACAAAAGCCTGCCTGGCACCCTGATGGGTATGGTTCGATGCAACGTTCCGTCAGTATTTATCTACGGTGGGAGCGCATTGCCAGGCACTATGCGCGGCCGCGATATCACGATTTTGGATGTATATGAAGGCGTGGGCGCGGTCATCGCGTCACATATGCAACGTGAAGAGCTCCAAGAATTCGAACAGTGCGCGGTACCGACGGTCGGATCCTGCCCTGGGCAGTTCACGGCCAATACCATGGCGATGGTAGCCGAGACCCTGGGATTTTCCCTACCCGGCCTCGCGACCATGCCCGCGGTGTTTTCTCAGCGTCACGCGTTAGCGCGCGAGTCGGCGCGCATTTTGATGGGCGTGCTCGAACGCGGCACCCCGTTGCCTCGTGAGCTCATTTCGCGCCACAGTTTGGAAAATGCCTGCGCTGTGGTGGCCGCCACCGGTGGATCGACCAATGCCGCATTGCATATTCCAGCCATCGCGCACGAGGCAGGTATCCGATTTGACATCGATGATGTCGCGGGAGTGCTCGCCCGGGTGCCGCTACTCGCCGACATGAAGCCCGGCGGCCGATTCTTGGCCAAGGACTTGCATGCTATCGGCGGCTTGTCCGTAGTGCTGAAAGAATTGCTCGATGCCGGCCATTTACATGGCGAGACCCCTCATATTGCGGGCGGCTCTCTGGCGGACGTTCTGGCGACCGCCGACAATGCCGATGGTGAGATTGTGCGCCCGGCAGCTGCGCCGCTGGCCGCCACCGGCGGTCTCGTTGTTTTAAGGGGCAATCTTTGCACCGAAGGAGCGTTGGTCAAGGTGGCGGGCCTTGAGACGCAGTTCTTCAAGGGTGCTGCCAAAGTGTTCGAAGATGAGGAATCCTGCGCTCGAGCAATCCGGGCGCGGCAAATAGAGCCGGGTATGGCCGTCATTATTCGTAACGAAGGTCCGCGTGGCGGACCTGGCATGCGGGAAATGCTCGGCGTGACCGCACTCATTTACGGCCAAGGCTTGGGAGAGAAGGTGGCCCTGATTACAGATGGGCGGTTCTCCGGCGCAACGCGGGGTATTTGCATTGGCCACGTCAGCCCAGAGGCAGCCGTAGGTGGTGTTCTAGGATTAGTGTACGACGGCGATCGGGTCGTTATCGACATCCGCGCGGCGACCTTGCACTTGGAGGTGAGTGTAGGGGAATTGGATCGACGACGGACGTTGGCCGCGGCCCCCAAGCAGCCAAGCGGCGGTCTACTTGAAAAATACGCAGCGACGGTGCGTTCCGCGAGTGTAGGCGCTGTCACTCATAGTGGCGCGGTGACTTGGCCGCGTGAAACGGTGGAAGAGGATGACGTGCGGTAGACTTCGAATTGCGATTATGCGTTTGAATGATCCGTGTGGTGGACTTCTCGATCGCTTGCGGACGTTGAATGCCGGGCGGCACAGAAATTGGATATGAAACCTGTAGAGAAGGCCGCGTTCCTCGGGATCGGTGCGATGGGTGACCCGATGGTGCGTCGGTTGTTAGCGGCGGGTGTCGGCTTTTGCGTGTGGAATCGTACGTATGCAAAGCTCACCCCCTTGGTAGAACTTGGTGCGATCGCGTTCGGAAGCGCTCGAGCATCTTCAAGACATCGAACATGTCGCGTGAGTGTTGCCGATCCATCGCGGCGACAAGCTTGCTGCCTTATAGCTCCACGGGATCGAGGATGGGAAGGACGATGCCGGTGGTAAAGAGCTTTTGCGCAGCCGGCGTTAGTGGGCGGCGTTACGGGTAGTACAGTCCCCCGGAAGACGAAGTTGACCTCTACCTTGACGTGAAGTCCGTCTCCCTCGACGATCAGTTTCACCTCCTCGCCGCTTTTTCGTACCCGGCAGGTTGGCACGTAAGCCCCACTTGGCGATTTCGGATTTGGCCGTCTTGAGGTCTGCGGCGATAGTCAGCAACGCATCCTCGCGACTCAGCGTGTAATCGGTGAACACTACATCGATATCCACAGACAGCCGGGGCATGTCGTGCAGAAACAAATTGAGTGCGGTGCCACCCTTCATTGCGAACAGCGGCGACCGAAATACCGCGGGCGCGATAGCCAGCAGCAGTCGGACGGTGTCGACGTACTCCCGATTCATGATCGCCGCAGGTCGAGACGCTCGCCCGTTTTCGCAACGGCGATCCAGCGCTTGCCGCCGCCGATCCGGTGGCTGTGACGTTTGGCGGTCTCTGCCCACGGAAGACCCATTTCTCTTCCGACCAGTTCGGCCAGGCGCACTACCTTGATTCTCGTCGTATGCGCGAGCAACTCATCCAGCGTCTTCTCGCGCAATGTTTGCAGACCCTCCACGAGTTGGCCGTGCTTCTTGGAGTGATTGAGTTTTCCCCGACGTCGCTGAG
>Ga0182012_10000175_pt1 | contig 70927 bp, 60 predicted proteins | sample 612S2SmetaG_FD_120486 | JGI IMG/M metagenome (GOLD analysis project Ga0182012, IMG submission 120486) | Permafrost microbial communities from Stordalen Mire, Sweden - 612S2S metaG | ecosystem: Environmental > Terrestrial > Soil > Wetlands > Permafrost | place: Sweden: Stordalen | collected... | reverse complement strand
TGGTCAGTTCTGGACGTTCACAGAGCAGCTAATGAACTGGAGCTTGCCCTGACCCAAAATGAGGCTGTTCAAGTTCTGGAATCGCTGCACCTCTCCTATAACCGGCATCTTGGACTGCGTTGGGAAGACATCACCGCCCACATCACCGAACATGTGCTGGGCCGAAAGCTCACCAAACGCGAGATCCATCAGTTTGTTCATCACGACAGACTCACGATCCAGCGTTAACCTTCAACCCTAACTCTGGCCGGGCATCTGCAAGGGTGTCCGGCCTTTTCCATTTAACATGCCAGACCAATTATATCCACCGCATCAACCTCAAGCATCAAAACTACGGGAACAACCACCCTCCATGCGTAGGCTCAAGATCGAGGCAACCGGAGACGTTTGGACCGGACTCAAACCCAAGATCAGAATGATGGGAGGCTGGCTGGAACGTGCAGGATTTAGACCCGGAGATCACGTCCAAGTCAATTGCTTGGGTCCGGGCGTCATTGAACTCCGGGCCTTCGACCAGGCTGACCAACCCCAAGCTTGATTCCACGACGGTTTTGAGCATCGAGGTGTCATTACAATTAGAATCGGTATCCTTAAGAATGGCAGGACCATTCTTATTCCTGGCCAACCCAGTCGTAGTATTCAGACGATTCCCCGCACCCCTGAAGTGCTGATCGAAACGTCCGTCCACCCCACGAGATGCTAAAACCCCAATAAAAACCCAGTCAACCCACTCAACCAAGGGTCTCCAACATTTTTTAGAAAATCCTCTTCTTTAAGATGCCTTTATAAAAATGTTCAGGACCCCTAGGTTGACTGGGTTGACTGGGTATTTGCTGGGTTTTCTGGAGGTGTGCTTGCTTGACCGCTCGAAACTGGCGCTGGGGGGACTTGGACCGCTCTGGCGAACTGGTACTTCTTCAACATCTGGGTATTGCCGTGTTCATTGGGAGCCGGGGCCTCAGTCCGGGCTACGCTGAACTCCTCGACCTGAAGCTCGTTCCGCTCCCCAAACAGGCTCCCCATAATTTTGCCCAACTGCTTCTTTCCAGCATCAACGTCCCCCTGTTTATCGTCGGTTAGCCCTGGAATGGGAATGTCTCGCTCAATGCACAAGTCCACGAGTTGGGTAGCCGAAAGCGTCTGGTTAAGCCTATGCTCCTCGTTCACTGCTATAGCCAACGCTCGCAAAAACGTGAGTTGGGGGCTGGCGGCTCGTTCCTTGGCCACGTCATGACCGTCCATTAAAGGTGCGGCGTGGAATAGGTTCTGCACAATCCAATCCATGACCTGGCACCATTCCCGGAAGTCATGCCGGGTCTCAGCAGTCCTGGGCTTGCCCCGCTCATGCCAGGCGTTAATGACCGCCAATACGGCCCCATACCAAGCTTCCTGCCATTCGAAGATCACCTCCAAAGTATCCTTCCCGTTCAGGGAGCGGTATTGGTATCCCTCGCGCTTTTTGATACGGATGATGGATGCTCGATTAGTCAAATCCTTCGTCGCCTCAAATCCGTTGGAGGAAATGAACACAATGAACTTGGACGGATCGACGGTAATGGAGCCGCTGTAGGGTATGCGGGCGCTGAAACTCGTTGTAGCGGTCAGAAAGGCTTCCAGAAACTGGCTGTCGAGTTTTCCCCGCACATTGTCGAACTGAATGAAGGGTTGGCCTTTGATGAGATGATCGCTGAACGTTTCCTCCATGCCACCCACGCCCGCCCCCTTTTTGGTGACAACCGCAACATTCTGGTTATAAAGGGCAGCAATCATCTTCTGACGGTAAGTTTTCCCGGATTGGCTCGCATTCGCCTCCGCTACATCTACGGGAATGGAGCCTTTGATCAGCCCGCTCAGCTTCATGGCCGGCGTCAGCATCGAGGCTATGGCACGGGAACGGTCGCCAGGTGTCAGGAAATCAAATTCATCGAGCAGGCCCGTGATCAAGCTTACAGCGTTATCCAAATCAACCTCGGGCGGCTCTTTGGCCGATTCGACATAAAAACCGGTTCCCGCGTCGTAGCCGTTTTCCAAAAGCCTCAAGTCCGCCCCTTGTTCAACGACGAGTGGAAAGCGAATGATCCCATTGAGTTTGGGCAGCAATTCCCGGCATTCCTCACTGCTCAAGTACATCTCGGCCAAACCTTTGTTGATTGTCGTGGAAGTGGCTGGATCGTGGGGAGTCGCCCCAGCCTTTGCAAAGTCCACGTATTTTTCGAGGCGAGATTGAGCGGCGGCGGGCTTGAGCACTTCAATGGAATGACCGTTGCCTTGATTGACCAGTTCCACCACCACCCCACCGCGATAAAACAACTCCCGGCTCTCCGCCACAGCTTCAAACAGTTGTCGCGCAGAACTGGAGTTTGAAATCCCCCTGCCCGGCACCAAGACTGTGGGTTTGACCTTGGGTGTAGCCGCAGGCGCACGCCCTTGACTCGCCAAGAATTCTGCCACTGCTTGCTGGGTCGCTGATGGGTTGTTAGTTGACATGGTGCAAGATTAAAGCCGCAGTTTTCCAGTTCAAACAAATTCACGGTTTTTGCTTCACTCATTCATATCCACGCCCTCACCCCGCAGTCCCATCCGTTATCGCACCCACTTCCCAGTATCCCAACCAACTTTTCTCCCACATCGACACGGGCCGATGGTATTTTCAGTAGCCGGCCAGCCAGCCCCAATCTCATCACTTCGTCAAAGTCAGCCATTCCTCCAGTACCCAGTTATCCCAAGATCCTTGGCTGGGCGGGGTTTCTGTGATTGAAATCATGTAAATCCAACGACCCTTATCAAACTGGGATTCAATGACGTAGCCTTCATAGGGCGCATTCTTTCCATCATTTACGCGGACTTTGTTCAGCTCAGAATAACGCGGCTCACTCAAGTCCCGTAGTATTCGGTAATACTTGGCCGATTTCAAGGCGATTCCCCGGTCATTTAAAGGAGTCACTGCCCTCCTCCCAACCACCAACGAACCGGAAAAAGCAGTGGATTTCCAGTTCACTCCATCAACCAAACCAACCAAACCACAAAGCCATTATGCAAACACTTGAACAAACGAAACTTGAATCCATAACCCTGTATTACCGGGAAGGCACCAGTGACAAAGTTTACCAGTGCCAGATCGAACCGGCCGGCGAACGCTACGTCGTCAATTTCCAGTACGGCAGGAGAGGTTCAACACTCAATACCGGGACCAAAACCAACGTACCGGTCGATTATGCGGGCGCGAAACGGATCTTCGACAAGCTGGTGAAGGAGAAAACAGCGAAGGGCTATACACCAGGAGAACACGGCATCCCCTACACCGCCCCTGAAACCAATGACCGGTTCACTGGCATCCTCCCCCAACTCCTGAACTCGATTGATGAAGCTGAGGTTGACCGGCTCCTCATCAACCCCGGCTACGTTATGCAGCAGAAGTTTGATGGGCGCAGGATGTTGGTCAGAAAAGATGGGGAGCAAATCCACGGCATCAATAAAAAGGGTCTGCTCATTGGTCTGCCTGTCACCGTGTTCAAGGACGTTTGTGCTCTGCCCGGGAACTTTATCTTGGACGGGGAGTGCATTGGCGACCACTTCCACACCTTCGACCTGCTCGTTCAAGATGGGGAGGATTTGCGGCCGACCCCCTACAAAGACCGTCTGGTAGCTTTGATGAACTTGTGGGCCAGTGCTCAACATCGTCACCTCCACTTCGCAGACACGGCCTTCACCAATAAACAGAAGGCGGAGTTGTGGGCGGAACTGAAGGCCGGCAATGAAGAAGGGGTGGTGTTCAAGAAGCTCAACGCCGCCTACACCCCTGACCGTCCTAACCACGGAGGTCCCCAGCTCAAATACAAGTTCTACAGCACGGTCTCTTGCGTAGTATCCAGAATCAATACCCAGCGCAGTGTCGAGGTCAGGTTATTGGGTGAGGATGGGTGGATGAGTTGCGGTAACGTCACGATTCCGGCCAATCATATCATTCCGGTAGTGGGGAAGGTGGTCGAGGTCAGGTATCTGTATGCCATTCCTCAATCCAATGCCCTGTATCAACCCGTTTACCTCGGGCCTCGTTCTGATATTGATGTGGAGGAGTGCTTGTTAACCCAGCTCAAATATAAGCCGGGAGGTGAGCTGTGATGATTAACCGCCGCAAAGTTAAGCTGTTCGCGCTAGAAATGGCGAAGCAACGATCCCATAAATTTACACGGGTTGGCTCCGAGTTCTACGTTAAATGCGAAGCCCGCCTCAAAGAGTTTATCCGGGGTCAGGTAGCCCGGCATCCATCCGTTGGCAAGATGATCAGGTAATCGGACTAATTAGTCTGATTTACCCGGTCCAGATTGTTGCCAATTGTCCACAAATCAAACCCCAACCCCGCCAGTTATCCAAGTAACTGGCGGGCTTCTTCAACCACAACTAAAGGAAAAACCAATGAATACGATTAAACTTAGCGTCTCCGATCTCAAGTCCACCGTCCTGCCCAGCCTCGGTAGATTGGTGTCCCGGCGTTCAACCCTGCCCGTTCTCCAATCTATCCGGATTACCAGAGATGTGAAGGGTGGCGTTAGTCTGCAAGCCACGGACCTGGACAGTCACGTCACCTACCATTGCCCCGAACCTCAACCCGGCGAACCAATTGACCTGCTCATCCCCTTCGAACCCCTGAACAGATTGATGAAGGGGCTGGGGAAGCAGGAAATGATTGAGATTGGGATGGCGGACAAAAACCGGGTCAACGTCCATTATCAACTAAGCGGGAGCGAAATGAACAAAAGCCTCGACTCAATCCCTGCATCCGAATTCCCCTCCCAGCCCATTATCAAACAACCGGGCTTTGCGGTCGGTCCTGAGTTTGGTCTGGCTGTGAAGCAGGCGTTCCAATGTTGCAGTCAAGACCCGACGAGATTGGTGCTTAACGGGGTCTGCCTCGATGTTGATAATCCGAAGCAGCAGTACGTGGTGGGAACAAATGGCCGGATTCTGTATTCGGCCAATTCGTTCACCTTCCCGTTCAAGAAGTCGGTGTCCTTGCCCAGCTCCAAGTTCCTGACCCATACCGATCTGATCGATGAAGGCTGTATGCTGACCGTTGAACCTCCCGCACCGAAGGCAGAATACGGGTTCATCAAGCTCGAATCGCCGCGTTGGAGCTTCATCACAAAAGAGGGGGTTGGACCTTTCCCGAACTGGAAGCAATGTGTCCCCGAAATGACCAGTCCCAAAGCCATCATCAAACTGGGTCCGGCAGCGATTAAGCAAATTCTGGAAGTTCTGCCCCATCTCCCCGGCAACGTTGAGCCTGACCACAAAGTCCGGTTCAGTGTTAATGCCGGCGAATTGAGATTGGAAGGCCCGGATCATGAGAAGGCGGCATGGACTGGTGTGTGGGTATCGGATGCAAATGTGACTGGGAAACCGATTACGATAGCCCTGAACCGCAATTATCTGGCTGCGGCGCTCAAGTTCAACCTCAATGAAGTGAGGTTGGAGGATGAGCTGAGTCCGATGGTGTTCGTGAATGGTGGGAAGCGGATGGTCGTTATGCCGGTCAGACTCAGTGCTGAAACTTCTAGACTACCTGCTCCCGCTCCAGTAACGCAGCCCCAACCCTCCGCCACACCTCCCGCAACCACAACCCCGCCTCAAGTCAATCCTGAGGCTAACGAAAAGGAACCTGAAATGGCTAAAACTGAACCTAAACCAACCACTCAAACCCCGACCCCGACCCCAACTCCAGCCCCGTCCCTCCTCCAACAAATCGATCAGCTCAAGGAAACGTTGAAGAGCGTTATCCGTGATCTGACCGGCTTGGGAGATGCGGTGAAGCTGGCGGAGAAACAGCAACGTCTGACTGAAAAGGAGGTCGAATCTGCCCGTCAAACCTTGGAAAAGTTGAAACAGGTGACGATCTGACCCTTCCCAACACACCACCTACAGCCCGGGCATCTTCACTGGTGTCCGGGCTGTTTTTTGAAAGGACTGGCATGGATACGAATAAATTCATTGGATACGGGATAATAGCCATCGTCTTGTACGGGATTCTGCAAGCCATCATCCCCTACCTCATCGTTACGGTGATCGTTGTGGTGATCCTGCAAGCATACCTCAAACTCCGCAAACCCTGACCTGGCTAAATTAGTTGGATCAGAAACTTAATCAAATCTCCCTAACTTTAATATCTGAAAGGAAAAAATATGTCAGCAAATCTACTCATTCAAAACGGTAAGGCCTCAATGTTCTATATCGACGAAGTCCCTTGGCATGGTCTGGGGCAAAAGTTGGACAAACCAGCTACGGCCCAGGAAGCTATCCGAGCCGCAAACCTGGATTGGCCCGTCATCAAGCTCCCTCTCTCAGCCGGCTCCAAACATATCCCCGTACCTGACAAGTTCGCTGTGGTCCGGAAAACTGGCGGTCTGGTTCAAAAGACCGATCCTGTGCTGGGGGTGGTGGGCAAGGACTATACACCGTTGCAGAATCGTGATGCATTCCGTTTCTTTGACCCCATCGTAGGCCAGAATGCAGCCATCTACCACACTGCCGGCGCTCTAGGTCAGGGAGAACGGGTTTGGATCTTGGCCAAGCTCCCTGGTCATATCCGGGTAGTGGGGGACGACATTACGGAGAAATACCTGCTCCTCTCCAACTCCCATGACGGCAAAAGCTCGGTCCAAATCAAGTTCACACCGGTCAGGGTTGTCTGTCAAAACACGCTGACCATCGCTCTGAATGATGGGGCTGCGTATCGGGTCATTCATCATGCCGACGTTAAGACTAAACTGGAGCAAGCCCATGAAATGCTGGGGCTGATCAATGACCGGTTTGATGACATGGAGCAGACTTTTCAAGCCATGGCCAGGGTAAAAATGGACCGGAATAGGCTGACCGAATACCTGGCCGCCGTTTACCCGGATCAAGAAGAGCCGGAGAAGATGGAGTTGATTAAGCGGGACCGGGATTGGAGCGAGTACTTCTTTGACCAAGGTGCCGGCAATCGTTTACCAGGTATCGCGGGGTCATTGTGGGCCGGCTTCAATGGCGTGACTGAATGGCTGGATCATCGCAAAACCCGTCAAAACTCGAATCAGCGGCTTGTATCGACCTGGTTTGGTGAAAGTGCCAGGGTCAAATCCAGGGCTTTTGGTGTGGCCGTGGATAAATTGGCGGCTTGGAATTGATGGTTCGGTCTCGCTCGTTCACCCCGCATCTGCCCTTTGATTCTTCGGAATTGAAGGGTGGATGTGGGGTTGTGGGTGGGGTGGAGGAATCCTGAATTTTAGCTATAAGGTGGTGGGGGACGTCTTTGGATCAACCGCCGCCCATTTACAGACCTCGATGTGTGTGAAGGGCTTGATCCGAAATCCCAAGGCATTCGTGGTCAGAAACGGGAAACTGGCAATGATTCGCCAATTGGCGAAAATGAAAAAAATCCCTGAGTTTTTAACCAACTCGGCAATTGTCATGCCAGCATTGTGTTTTTTTAATCTTGCCTCGGAATGGCTGGCACAATATAAAAACTAAACAGCGTGAAACGAATGCATCAAGCTTTCAATAACGGCGTTGTCCAAAAAGTCAGTCCATAACCAGGAATTGGGGACAAATGATTTTTCAGCAATTCTTTCAAACGGCGACCGCTAAACCGTTGCCCTACGACTACCAAAGTCGCCTTGCATGTGGAGAACGGAATGGTCGTTCTGAAGCTGAATGGCTTGCTGGCGGGACCACTTGCCGCTCTCAACTCATCAACATCCCGACCGGCCTTGGCAAAACGGCTGCCGTTGTGCTGGCCTGGCTTTGGAATCGTGTCGTTCATCCTGACGCTGCCCATCGTAAAACGTGGCCGCGTCGGCTCGTTTACTGCCTGCCAATGCGGACGTTGGTCGAACAGACAGAAGAAAATGTTCGTGAATGGCTGGGAAAACATGAGCTTTCCAATGCGGTTGGAGTTCATGTTCTCATGGGAGGTGAGGATGCTGGCGAATGGGACATTTACCCCGAGCGGCCCGCAATTCTCGTTGGTACGCAGGACATGTTGCTGAGCCGGGCGCTAAACCGTGGTTACGGCATGAGCCGTTACCGCTGGCCCATGCACTTCGGCTTGCTCAACAACGACTGCTTGTGGGTGATAGACGAGACGCAACTCATGGGCGTCGGCGTGGAAACCAGCGCACAACTCGATGGCTTCCGGCACGGTGGGACAATGCCAACCTTCGGCATGTGTCCGACGTGGTGGATGAGCGCAACACTCGACGATGCACGCCTAATCACGGTGGATCATCCAAGGCCAGCGGACGGCTGGCGCGTTGAAAAACTTAGCGACGCTGAACAATCCAGCGGTAGACCGCATGATCTCATCACTGCGGCAAAGAAATTATCGCGGGCTGCACTTAAAGACGCGCCGGCTTCACTCACCCTGAATTCCGCAACGAAAGATTACGCGAGGCAACTTGCCAAGCTTGTCAAAGAGCGTCATCAAACCGGCACGCTTACACTCGTCGTTGTGAATCGTGTCAAACGGGCTCGGGAAATTTTTGAGGCCCTCACTACCGGTAAGAATCGGCTATATGATCGGGAGAAAGTTGCCCTCATTCACTCGCGCTTCCGGCCAGTAGATCGCGAGCTGCATACGAAGCTGCTTTTCAATGAAGGCGACCGCATTGTCATTGCCACGCAAGCCGTCGAGGCAGGCGTGGATGTTTCTGCGCGGCTGCTCATTACCGAACTTGCGCCGTGGCCCTCACTTGTCCAGCGCATGGGGCGCTGCAATCGGCGCGTGGAAATTCCTGATGCGGAAGTCTTATGGGTGGACATCGAACCCAAGGACGACAAAGACGAACTGCTCCGCCCATATTTGGAAACGGAACTAAAGAAGGCGCGGGCAGCCATTGCGCCGCTCACCAATGCCAGTCCGCAGGCATTGCGTGAAGTGACTGTTACGGAGGAAAACGTCATCCGCCCCGTCATCCGCCGCCGTGATCTCGTGGACTTGTTCGACACCACGCCGGACATCTGCGGTCACGACCTTGATGTTTCCCGCTACATCCGCGACGGCGACGACAACGACGTGCAGTTTTTCTGGCGTGACCTCGCTGGCGACGCACCAACTCGTGATGACAAACCACCGCAGCACCTCGAACTCTGCCGGGTTTCTATCGGTGACGCCGCGAAATTTTTTGAAAAAAAGACAACGCGCGCGTGGCGATGGAATCCCTTGGAGAAAAATTGGGAAACCGCCGAGAAACCGCGCCCCGGCGGAGTTTATCTCGTGCCCACCGCCAGTGGCAGCTACAATGATGCGCTCGGTTGGACGGACGATCCGAAAGACAAACCAACACCACACCCGCCCAACGATGGTGAAAATGAAACCAACGATGGTGATCCCGATACCTACACCCGCTCGTGGCAACTCATTGCCGAACACACAAAGCTTGTTATCGAAGCCGCCGACGCTTTGACCGCCGCGCTCGCACTGGACGACAAGCACAAAGTTACGCTCCAAGCTGCTGCGTTGTGGCATGATGTCGGCAAGGCTCATAAAGAATTTCAAAAGGCGCTCAGCGATGGCGAGCATCAGCCGCCGGATGCCAGCGCATTTTACGCGAAATCGAAGAATCGTCCCAAACCATACAACGCAGCCAAGCCTTATCGCAGCCTCCGCCACGAACTAGCCTCTGCTCTCGCTTGGTTGTTGAAAGGCCCGGCCGATGCCGAGCACGATCTCGTCGCCTATCTTATTGCCGCGCATCATGGCAAAGTCCGCCTTTCCATCCGCTCGCTGCCGGAGGAAACAGGCAATCCCAAAATCCCTGACGCTCTTTATGCCCGTGGCGTCTGGGAGGACGACATTTTGCCCGCCGTCTCGCTTGGCGAATTCACCACGCCAGAAATCACCCTCGACCTCAGCTTCATGAAAATGGGTGCGGGCAAACACGGCCCTTCATGGCTCGCCCGCGCCGTCGCCCTGCGCGACCGAATTGATCTCGGTCCGTTCCGTCTCGCTTATCTTGAAACCCTGCTGCGCGCTGCCGATGCCCGAGCCTCGCATGAGGAAACAACCTGAGGCCATGCCAACAATTACTCTCAACGGCTGCACCCCTGTCCCGCTTGCACATTATCTGAAGGCGCTGGGCATCCTGAGACTTGTTTCAGAATCCGATCACGGGGATGCCACCGCTACGGCTCATTGGGCGGGCAACCAATTTATGCTCACCTCGCGATTTGACAGCGAACGCGAGCCATTTTTGGTGGAATTCTTCCTCCGCAACTACCGCCCTACACCAATCGCTGTTCCGTGGAGCGGCGGGGATTTCTTCGCCGTGAATCGCGAAAAGCCAGCCAAGTCTTTCGATAAAACGCCGACTTCTGCGCGCGTCATCGAAGCGATAATTAGCACAGACGCAGCACGTCTCGACGACTATCGAAGCGCATTGCGCGTCATATTGTCAGCAATGGACAAAGCTGGAGTCACGAAGAAAAAAGACATCGAAGGTTCAGGCGGCCCGCAGCGGCGATTGAAGGCGGAAATGCTCAAGTCACTACGAAACTCACTGCCCGACGGGGCGCTTGCGTGGATGGACGCCGCCGCCGTCATTGAGCCGGATGCTGTGGCATTTAATGCATTGCTTGGGGGTGGGGGCGGCAGTGACGGCAACAGCCATTTTTCCGATAACTTCATGCAATGCCTCTGGATGGCGTTGCCGGAGTTCGACGCTCAAAGGCAAAAACCAATAAAAGCCATCGGCAAGGATGTCGTTTTTGACTCCCGCGCGGCACTGAACGAATCACTGTATGGCACTCAAGGAACAGGCACAAAGATTCCTGATCTTTCCCCCGTATTGTTCGACTCGACACGAGTGGGCGGTCCAAATCAGACGAATGGGTTCGAGGCGAGGGCGGGCAGCAACCCTTGGGATTTCGTTCTGATGCTTGAGGGTTCTGTTCTTTTTGCCGGGGCGATTGGGCGCAAGCTTGACGACCAACGAGAACCATCCGCGCGATTTCCGTTTCTCTTCCAAGCATCGCCGGTTGGCCTCGGTTCATCGTTTCTCGGCGAATCGGCTGGACGTGAACTGTGGCTTCCGCTTTGGTCGCAAGCGGCCGGTCTTGCGGAAATTCGTTCCCTGCTTGCCGAGGGTCGAGTGGAGAAACATGGGCGCATGGCCAAACGCGGCATTGACGCATTTGTAGCCGCCGCGCAACTCGGCTTTGATCGTGGAATTACGAGCTTCCAACGGACTGGCTTCTTCAAAGGGCGAATTGGCGGAGATAATTATTTCACCGCGATTGACCAAGGCCGAATCATTCCACGTCGTAACCAGAAGGTGGACTTGCTTCGTGACGCTGATGATTGGATTGCAAAACTCACCTCCGCTTCCACTAGCGACAAATGCCCAGCTTCCGTTGCAAGCGCGGCCGTTGCTTTAGAGCGGCGGATTGCTGATTTGGCCGTCACAGCGCAAAGCAATTCATCAAGTCAACTCCTTGCTGTGCTTGCCGCGCTTGGCACGACGGAGCGAGCACTCGCCCGAAGTTTCAAGTGGACAACTAAAACCGCTTATCTTCGACCGCTTCACGGCTTGAAGGAAAAATGGCTTTATGATGCGGACGATGGCTCTGCGGAATTCCGCCTCGCCCAATCTGTCGCCGGGATGAGCGCATGGTTGGGGAAGAAAAGGCTTTGGTTTCGGCAGCATTGCGAACCGCTCGGCATCACGGCAAACAAGGAACGCTCGTGGGTTAGTTGGGACGACGCGTCTGGCAATGACGTGGCGTGGCACGACGGCGACCTGATTGACGCGCTTAATACCATTCTCGCGCGGCGCGTTATGCGCGTGGGGCAGTCGGGTGCGAAAGGTTGGCCGGATGAATCGAAACGATTTGCGCGCTTTGATGACATTACTTGTTTCATTGAAGGTCGGACGGACGACCCTTTGCTTGCTGACTTCATGTGGGGTTTGAGCTTGCTTGACTGGCAGCAGGTGAAACCGTTATCGTCGAAATTCCCTGCGCCGGAGGCTATCCCTTCATCATTCTACGCCATGTTGCGGCTTTGCTTCCGCCCTTCCAACGGGAAGGACGACGCCATTCCGCTCGTGCCGGCGATTCTTCACCGTGCCATGAATGGCGACGGCAAGACTGCGTCTGAACTCGCAGCCCGCCGGTTGTGCGGATCAGGAAAAACACCGCTCGTCAAAGACCTACCCATGAGCGGTGACATCACACGGCGCACGGCGGCGGCGATGCTTTTTCCCATCGCCCCACAGGATTTCTGTCATCTCGAACGCAACATTCTCAAGCAACTCAACACACAAAACACATGAACCTCTCCGCACTCAAAGACCAACCGCGTCTGCTCCTCAAGGCGGCTCTCAAGCCGATTCAGGGCACGCGCTTTCAACCAACTGGCTTTCCCGACCTTGGTGCTGCCACCTACGACGGCCCGGACGGCAAGAAAATGCTCCTCGTGGAATCTGCCCAAAGCATGGCAAACCGGTTTGAAGCCGTTTGCTGGGATACTGTTACCGATGATTGGGTGACGCCACTTAAGGGCCTGCCAGTCGTGAAAGTGAAAGACAAATCTGGCAAACCGCTTACAAATTCCGTGCTTGAAGCTCACCGATTGAACAGCATTTACATCAAACGTGCTGCCGCCGGGAAATTTCATCTTCAACTGGCGTCGGAAATTCAACCCGAAGATAATCGCCCGCTTCAGCTTCAACGAGTAGTCACAGCTCTCCTCAAATACGACGTGAACGCTTTGGTCCACGGTGTTTTTCTTGAAACAATTGATGGACGTGCTCGCATCCCTCGTGCCCTCACTGCTTTTATAGAAGCGGAAAATGTAAACATAGCGGCGTCAGGCGGAGTTAAAAACGACCGAATTGACCCAACAGGCACAATGGAGCTGTCCGAACCAGTAAAGGGAGTGGAAACCAAAGGAGACGAAGGTCGCCAAGGGAACGTCCCTTTCCATCGTGACGAATACTGCGGAAGTGTTACAGCGTTCTTCAACCTCGACCTGGCGCTCATCCGTGGCTTCGGTCTCGGCGCAGAGGCCGAGGCGATGCTCATAGCCGTCGCACTTTTCAAAATCAAACGTCTGCTGCGTGACGGCTTGCGTTTACGGACGGCTTGCGATTTAGAAGTCGTTGGCGAACTCACCCTGCAACGCCCCGAAGGATTCACCGTCCCGTCTCTCAAGGAACTTGAAGATGAGAAGAATGGCTTGCCTGCGCTCATCAAGAAAGCATCCAGCGGTTTCGCAAATCCGTCAGCTACCGACCTCACCTTTGAGGAATAGCCATGATCGTCCTTGAATTGCGTTTCCTTGCCGGGCGCTATCACGCGACGCCGTGGGGTCGCCATGTGAACGAAGGCGCGGTCGAATGGCCGCCTTCGCCGTGGCGCATCGTTCGTGCATTGATTTCGACGTGGTATTTGAAAGCGCGTAGAGAAGAAGAAATTTCCGAGCGCACTATTCGCGCACTCGCTGATTCACTGTTGAGCCAGCCGCCAGTCTTTCGCCTGCCTCACGCCACCACTGCGCACACGCGGCACTACATGCCAATCAACAAGGGAAAAATGACCACCAAGGTCTTCGACACCTTCGTTCAGCTTTCGGAACGCGACGCCATACTCGTTGCGTGGGACGTGGCTTTGCCACCCCAGCAACTCGCCGCGTTACAAACGCTCGCCGGACGACTCGGCTACTTCGGACGCGCGGAAAGCCTCGTCGAAGCCCGCGTGCTGGAAGGCATCACGGCGATTGAACCCAATGCAGTGCCGCTTACTGAAGGTGCGTTGCTGCCAGCAAAGACTGAACTTGTTCGCCTGCTCGCGCCGATGACGCCAGTCGGCTACAAGACATGGCGCATAGATTTTCTCTCCGCGAACCCGCCACCGGCCAACGGAAAAAAGAGCGACAACAAGAAAGCCCAAGCACCAGAAGCCCCTGACGATCTTTTCACCGCGCTCCACGCGGACACTGGCGAACTCCAAGCCGCAGGCTGGAATCTTCCGCCTGGTGCTCTTTATGTGAATTACATCCGCCCGGAAAATGCCTTCGCGCCCACGACCCGCTCGCGTGCGCCGCGCTCAGGACCGCAGCCCATCGTCGCTCGCTACGCCGTGGTGAGCGCCGTCGCGCCGAGCATTACGACGGCGGTTTCTGTCGCCGCTCGCGTGCATGACGAACTTTGCAAATGGTCCGACCACGGCAAAGGCCGCGCCACCGTGTTCACTGGTCTGGATGGCAACGGGAAACCATGCACCGACCACCACCACGCCCACATTTTCTGCGAAGCCAACGGCCCGCGCGACGCGATAACGCATATTACCATTTGGGCACCGATGGAATTCGACGAGAATGCCTGCCTCGCACTACGCAGGCTGAACAAAGTCTGGGGCCATGGCGGCCACGATATTCGTCTCGTCCTCCATGGCATCGGCCAGCCCGGCGATTTCAAAGACTGTGCGCTCTTTGGAAAAGCCAGAGTTTGGCGTTCGCTCACACCGTTCGTTTCCACGCGCCACGCGAAAACCTTCCGCGATGGGCGTCCGAAGATGGACGCCAGCGGCTGGCAGGTAGGTTCTGGCGCTCATGACCTGCTCCGCCTTCTCTCCCTCCATCCGTTAGGCAATGCCGCCACCATTAAGCAATGCGACGAACGCGAACGCCCGTTTCAATTTGGCAACCGACACCTCCGCTCACTCCAATTCCAGACCATCCGCTACGATGGGGGAGGAAATCGGGGCAACAGTTCTGGTAATGCTTTCACAATCATATTTCCCGAACCCGTCAGCGGCCCGTTCGCCTTTGGTTACGGTTCCCACTTCGGCCTCGGTCTTTTCGTGCCGGTTAAGGATTCAAAATAAATCCATGAACTTATGAACGATAAAGACCCAGCCACAACATTCGCAAATCGTTTGAGCGAATCGGAATTGCCATTTGCACCGAGGGAAAATTCCCCGGGAACTTGTGGAACGAGGTTCGATAACAATCGCCAGCCGCGTAAAATATCAAGCGAGCCAAAGCAAGTGAGGATTGTGGTGAATCTGACACTCGTCGCATCACAAACCAGCGAAGCGGCAAAGCCTGTTGCTGAAATTCCAGCTTTGCCGGTCTCGAATCCATCCTTGGCCCCGGACGCTATCTTGCAAGCCCGCGCGCCGTCTGAGCGCGTATTGCGCACGGAAGCCGAGCCACAACAAATTCCGGCGCGGATGCTGAACGAGTTCGTCTATTGTCAGCGGCTTTTTTATTACGAATTTGTGGAGGGTGTTTTTGTCGAAAGCGTGGACACGTTACGGGGTGGTGCCATTCATAAACGCGTTGATTCAGGCAACGGGTCTTTGCCAAGAGCCAAAAAGAAAACGGATGCTGACAAATCAAAGCGGGAGGAAAAACCGGCGGAAGTCGAACTCGCGATTCAAACAGAAACCAAGGATACCGAACCTGAAATCATCCATTCGCGCTCGGTGCAAATGGGTTCGGAACGGCTGGGTGTCGTTGCCAAAATGGACCTGGTCGAGACGAAAGCCGGGAAGGATGATTTGTTTACGGTCTTGGAGGTCTGTCCGGTAGATTACAAGGCCGGAGCGCCCAAAGAGGGTGAGGAAGCCAATGAATTGTGGGACACGGATAAAATGCAGCTTGGGTTGCAGGCGTTGATTCTGCGGGACAATGGTTACCACTGCAACGAGGGTGTCATTTATTATCGTTCCACCAAGCAGCGGGTTCGCCTGCCCATCACTCCTGAACTGGAAAGTTGGGTTCTGGAAAAGATCGCCGAGGCCAAACGCGTCATTACCGGACCAATCCCCGCGCCGCTGGTTCATTCACCCAAGTGCGTGCGCTGTTCGCTCGCGCCGGTTTGTTTGCCGGATGAAACACGGATGCTGGCGCAACTCCCAACGGAAGACTCACCGCCCCAACCGGCCGACGCTCCCCGACGATTGATCGCCGCGCGGGATGACACCCGGGCGCTATACCTTAACACTCCCGGATATCGCGTGGGGTGCAAGGATGAGGTTTTGCAGGTGAAGGATCAGGATCGAGTCATCGAGGACGTGCGGATGCGGGATGTCTCGCATGTGGCTCTATTCGGCAACATTCAGATTTCGACGCAGGCCATTCAGGCGCTGTGTGAAATGGAGGTGCCGGTCACCTATTTTTCCATGGGCGGCTGGTTCTATGGGATTACGCGGGGTCACACCCTGAAAAATGTGTTTCTTCGCATGGAACAATTTCGTCTGGCGCGTGATGAGAAGACGTGCATATCTCTGGCCAGGCAATTTGTACATGGCAAGATTCGCAATCAACGCACGTTGCTGATGCGAAATCATCTAGAGCCACCGGAAGCGATCATTGGAAAGTTGAAACGCGCTTCTGAGGATGCGTTGACTGCGGCGTCCATCGAAGAACTGCTTGGCATTGAGGGTGCGGCCGCGAGCCAATATTTCCAACAATTCAGTGGCATGATCAAAGTGGAGGACGACGACCTTCCTGGATTTGAAATACCTGTCAAAGACCCAAAACAGATCGCCTTCAATTTCAACTTTACCCATCGCAACCGTCGTCCACCAACCGATCCGGTGAATGCCATGCTTTCACTGGCATACAGCATGTTGGCCAAGGATTGTACGCTCGCGACATTGGCAGTCGGGTTTGACCCATATTTGGGTTTTTACCATCAGCCGCGTTTCGGCCGGCCAGCCTTGGGATTGGATCTCATGGAAGAATTTAGGCCGTTGGTGGCGGAGTCCACGGTTTTGAGTTGCATCAATAACCGAGTGGTCACGGAAAAGGATTTTGTTCGTGCAGGACAGGCGGTGAATCTTTCCGCACCAGGACGCAAACGATTTTTCCAGACATATGAACAGCGCATGTGTTCGCTGATCACGCATCCGTTGTTTGATTACAAAGTCAGCTATCGCAGGGCCTTGGAATTACAGGCGCGACTTCTGGCAAAGACGCTGACCGGGGAAATTGCTGAATATATTCCCTTGATGACGAGGTGACCTATGCGCACGACCTATTTAGTTTGCTACGATGTTGCCGACGCTAAGAGGCTTCGGAAAGTGTTCAAAACCTGTGGTAATTTTGGCGACCACCTGCAATTCTCAGTGTTCGAGTGCGATCTGAACCCATCCGAGAAGGTTGAATTGGAATCAGAATTGGCTGAAATTATTAACCATGACGAAGATCAGGTGATTTTTGTTGGACTGGGACCGGCAGCGGGTCGTGGGGACCGAGTGATTACGGCCTTGGGCTTGCCCTATATGAAGCTTGATGCGCCCTGTTACGTGGTTTGATTTATCCAAGTTCTTTGACAATTGAATCCGCGAGCGGCGGGGTGATGCGGAACACCCTGCCAGCGCTCGCACAATGTAACCGCCTTAAAATGAAATGATTAAGACGTGAACGCCGAATCAAACGAACATAAAAAGAATGGATCTGCGCAGGCAGTCGCAAATCAAGTATTGCGTGCTTGCGCCAGAAGAAGTAACAGAAGATGCATCTCCGCACTCAATTGAGTGCGGCCCCGTTGAAGCTAGGCGATGTTCACCTCGGTCATCGCCACGCGCCTGATCTCCGCACTCAATTGAGTGCGGCCCCGTTGAAGCCAACCGCTTATTGGCCCGGTGCTTCCACGACCAGCGGAATCTCCGCACTCAATTGAGTGCGGCCCCGTTGAAGCATGGCGACGAGGTGGCCGGCCAGCACCAGGTTCTCCACATCTCCGCACTCAATTGAGTGCGGCCCCGTTGAAGCTATGTGCCGCCACTGCTAAGCCACGCGGCAACATTCACATCTCCGCACTCAATTGAGTGCGGCCCCGTTGAAGCCTCCAAATATTTCAAGGACAAGGGACCGGACAGCATATCTCCGCACTCAATTGAGTGCGGCCCCGTTGAAGCATGTGGTTGTGCCGCAACAGAAACGGCCCGATGCGCATCTCCGCACTCAATTGAGTGCGGCCCCGTTGAAGCCAAAGCCAAAGCCCGTCAGCCATTGGTTGCTCGCGCCCATCTCCGCACTCAATTGAGTGCGGCCCCGTTGAAGCAACACCTCCGCCAGCTTTGCGGGCGAGGCGATTTCCACATCTCCGCACTCAATTGAGTGCGGCCCCGTTGAAGCACCGCCGGCCGGACGCGCAGCCCCTTGATCCAGACCCATCTCCGCACTCAATTGAGTGCGGCCCCGTTGAAGCTGCTTTGGTTGTTTTCCATTTTGTTGTTCGAAGGCTAGATCTCCGCACTCAATTGAGTGCGGCCCCGTTGAAGCAATTTCCCGGACCGCCCCCGGCTTGCATTTTAATCAATCTCCGCACTCAATTGAGTGCGGCCCCGTTGAAGCAAATGGCTGATTCATTTGAGGGGGAGCCAGAGTTGTGGATCTCCGCACTCAATTGAGTGCGGCCCCGTTGAAGCCGGGCGCGAACTCATTGGCGCTCATGACGCCTTGGCCGACATCTCCGCACTCAATTGAGTGCGGCCCCGTTGAAGCAGCGTATTGAACGTCACCAGCAACGCCTCCATGGTGGGGTATCTCCGCACTCAATTGAGTGCGGCCCCGTTGAAGCTCTGTCAGGTGGCTCCTTTTATTTACTGTCGAACAGCATCTCCGCACTCAATTGAGTGCGGCCCCGTTGAAGCGCCATAGCCATAATCCTCGATGCTTTTGGCGAGCTTATCTCCGCACTCAATTGAGTGCGGCCCCGTTGAAGCGTCACCTCGGATAGATAATCGGTCTGGGTGATGGCCTATCTCCGCACTCAATTGAGTGCGGCCCCGTTGAAGCTGGCCTTGCTGCACCGTGTCATTCTGCCCGCCGAAAATATCTCCGCACTCAATTGAGTGCGGCCCCGTTGAAGCATGACGAAATTAGCACTAGCCGGCCATTCCACCGTGGCCTATCTCCGCACTCAATTGAGTGCGGCCCCGTTGAAGCCAGGTTGTACACCGCGATCGTGTTGTTGCGCTGGGCATCTCCGCACTCAATTGAGTGCGGCCCCGTTGAAGCTTACTAGGCAGCATTTTCTCTAAAATCTCTTTTCTAATCTCCGCACTCAATTGAGTGCGGCCCCGTTGAAGCTGAGTGGTGTTAGTCGCAGCAGTGCGGTATTGGTGATCTCCGCACTCAATTGAGTGCGGCCCCGTTGAAGCAAAAAGATTGCGCCGCTGATCAGCGCAGGTGACGCCGATCTCCGCACTCAATTGAGTGCGGCCCCGTTGAAGCAGCTTTCTTTACGGTTTGGGGGTTCTGGAACCTCATATAATCTCCGCACTCAATTGAGTGCGGCCCCGTTGAAGCACCTACACCAGCGGCTATTTCTGGGAACAATTGGAATCTCCGCACTCAATTGAGTGCGGCCCCGTTGAAGCCAAATAGAGAACTTTTTGCCTCTCACCGCTCAAATCTTATCTCCGCACTCAATTGCCGCCCGCCAGTGTCTAGCGACAGAATACCATCTCCGCACTCAATTGAGTGCGGCCCCGTTGAAGCCGGGATGCCTGGGATGATCTGGAAAAAATCCCGTATATCTCCGCACTCAATTGAATGCGGCCCCGTTGAAGCAATTCACCGGCCGCGCAGGAAAGCGCCTGCTCTGGCTGATCATCGGGTGGGATCTTGCCCGAGGTCTACCCAATCACCATTGCGAAGCCGGTAGGCATAGGTTCTGGGATATGAGGTGTTCTTTTTGAACTCAACGTCGATCTTTTCGCCAGATTTGAATTGGATCAGCGATTTCTGCGTGGTGCAATCGATAGATATTTTGTCGACGATGCCCCTTAATGTCTCACGGAGTGCAATGTTTTCATGCTCATGGTCCGTAGCGGTGTGGCGCAGAAATTCAAGTTCACCATTGGTAATTTTCATTGAAACCGGAATCATATCCAAAGGGAACTTTGTGTCGCGATTGATTGCGGCTTCCAGCTTCATTTTGACCTCCTTCCAATTCGATCGGTAATCAATCAAATACTTGCTATTGCGTTTTTCCTCCAGTTGTTGAGCGAGGTCTTTTTTCTCCAATTCCATTTGAAGCAAGATCTTCGTTCCGGTTTCCGAAGGTGTATCCATAAACAATTTTGTGGCCGTTGCTATCTTTAGGTCCAGCTCAACAACCTTGCCATGTATTGCGTCCATCTCCTTCTGGTCGCGCCGCAGAGAATCATCATCGATCCTTGAAGCAGCCGGCCCTGAGGACTTGATAACTTTTAACAACGCCGTTTCAACGCAATAGACCGACAGAAGGTTCGGCTTGCAGAATTTCAGCCGCGCTCCGTTGCACTGGAAGTATTGGTATCCATTCCCGAGAGACCTGACGATGCTTTCACCACAAATGGCGCACTTAAGTAAGTGTGTGAATGGGTGTGGATTATGATTTCTTTGGCCCTTGTATTTGTTCCTCAACTTGATCTTCGCTTGGGCTGCATAGAAATTTACCTCTGAAATAATTGCCGGAAAGAAATTGGGAACCTCTGGTGTTGCACCTGTATAATAGCCGATTACCTCTTTCGACTTGATGATGCGCTGCACATAAGTTGGATGCCACAACTTCTTCCCGCTCTTGCTCTTGGCAATATTTGGAACCTTCTCCTTGATGAGCATTTGCGCAATGGTCTGAGTTCCAAAACCCTCCAAGTATAGCTTAAATATTCTCTTGATCACAGAAGCTTTCTCCGGGGCGACAATATATTTCTTGTCTTTGGATTCCAACCATGAAGGCAACCTGATATTGATGTGCTTGCCTTCCGCCGCGAGTTTATTACGGTTTAACCAGGATTCTTTGACGCGGAAGCTCTTGATCTTGCTTTCTTCATGGGCTCGGCTCATGACCATGATCGAAATGATGAGCTCAAAGGGGTTGGCCGCTAGGCTCTGCTTGCTGTATCGGCGCTCATTATCCGAAAGCGCGACAATCTCAAGCCCCTTGTTGATCAGGTTTAACAGGAGGAGTTGAGCGGAAACAATGTCCTCGCGACTCAGGCGGTCCAGACTCTCGACTATCAAGACTGTGCCGGTGGGAATTTTACCTTCTTCCACTTGTTTTTCGAGTTGCCCCAGAGCACCCGTAGGACTTCGGTTGGCCCCTTTAAACGCAGATTTGCCAGAATCCAGAAGCCGGTAAGCGTCGGTCAGGATCAACCCGTATTTCTTGCAATATGCTTCCGTCGCTTCCGTCTGGCGTCGAATTGAGTCGCCATCGGACTGCCCCATCGTGCTGAACCGCACGTAGCTGATTGCCAATTTCTGTGTCATTTCTCGCTGAAATCATACCACAAATTATATTTCTAGCAAATGAAACATATTGGAGGCAGTCGCCATCCTGGAAGACGAGGTCGATTTCGCCGCGGTCGGAGCGGAAGTTGCGGGCGAGGAATTTAAGGCCCTGCCTGCGCAAATACTTCTCCGCAGCCAGTTCGCCCTGTGTGCCCCGGCGCAAATGCTCCGGGCCCGCCTTGCCGGCGAAAAACGTCTTGAGCTGGGCCAAAAGATTCACCGGGGACAGAGTGAACAGGAACTGACCTGAGAAACAATGATTTTCAGAGAGGTTCCCGTACGCGCCACCGTTGGCAGAATGGGGTGAAGACCCCATGTCCAAAGGAGCTCCGTCGGGACATGCTGTTTTGATGAGGCGCACCTGACCCCAACAAAACCATGGATACACCCACATTTTCCGGAACCAGCAGTGATGTCGCCAAGGCGCAGGCGCTGTATGAGCTGATTGCCCGGCAGCCGTTCTTCCAAGGGTTGAAGAATCCGCAGCTGCAACTGCTGACGGAATCGGCCATGGAGATGCAGTTTGCCGAGGGGGAGATCATTCTGCAGGAAGGCGGCCCGGCCAACCGTTTTTATGTCATCCTGCAGGGCAAGGTGGCGCTTGAGCTGGAGGTGGATTCGAATGGCACGAAGCTGCTGATCCAAACCTTGGGGCCGGGTGATGATATCGGTTGGTCCTGGCTGTTTCCGCCCTACAGTGTTCACGTGGGCGCGCGCGCCCTGGCGCCGACCAAAACGATTTTCTTTTACGGCACCCGGTTGCGGGAGCAATGCGAGCAGGATCACGAACTGGGTTATCAACTGATGAAGCGGATCGCCGAAGTGGCGACGCAATGTCTGCAATTCACCCAGCAGAGCTTAATTGCCTGCCTCGATATTAATAAAATTCCCAAGAGTTAATTTGCGTAATCGCAACGTCCCCAACGGCATTTAAACCATCTGTCATGAACATAAGTCCGCTGGCTGGAAAATCACCGGGGCCGGAGATGTTGGTCGACATACCCAAGCTCATCACCGCTTATTATGCCGACATCCCGGACATGTCGGTGCCGGCGCAGCGGGTGGGCTTTGGCACTTCGGGTCATCGGGGCACGGCGTTTAAGCGGTCATTCAATGAGGCGCATATTCTCGCCATCACCCAGGCGATTTGTTTTTATCGAATGTTGCAGGGCACGGATGGTCCGCTGTACCTGGGCATCGACACGCATGCGTTGTCGTTTCCTGCGCAGGCGACCGCGCTGGAAGTGCTGGCGGCCAATGGCGTGGAGGTGATGCCGGCCGAGGGGGACGAATACACGCCGACGCCGGTCATTTCCCATGCCATCCTGACGTATAATCGTGACCGGAAAACGGGCCGGGCGGATGGCATTGTGATCACACCGTCGCACAATCCACCGGAGGATGGCGGTTTCAAATATAATCCGACCAACGGCGGGCCGGCGGACCTGGTGGCGACGGATTGGATTGAAAAATGTGCGAACGGCCTGCTGGAATCCAATCTGGAGGGAGTGAAACGCATGCCGTTGCGGCAGGCCAACAGCGCTGCCACCACGCACAGGCATGACTATCTTGGACCGTATATCGCCGATCTTGGCAACGTGGTGGACCTGGAGGTGATTCGCGGGGCGAAGCTGCGTTTGGGAGTGGATCCGCTGGGGGGTGCCGGGGTTCATTATTGGGGGCGAATCGCCGCGCATCATCGTTTGGATCTCACCGTGGTCAGCGAGGAGGTGGACCCGACGTTTCGGTTCATGACGGTGGATTGGGACGGCCGGATCCGGATGGATCCATCCTCGCCTTATGCGATGCAACGGTTGATCGGCCTGAAGGACCGGTTTGACCTGGCCTTCGCCTGCGACACGGACCACGACCGGCACGGGATTGTCACGAAGGGCGAAGGCTTGTTGCCGCCGAATCACGATTTGTGCGCGGCCATTTCCTATCTGTTTCAGAACCGGCCGGAGTGGTCCCAGAAAGCGGCCGTGGGGAAAACCGTGGTCAGCAGCCAGATGATCGACCGGATCACCGCCAAGCTGGGCCGGAAACTTTTCGAGGTGCCGGTGGGGTTCAAGTGGTTCGTGGATGGCTTGCTGGATAGGTCGCTGGGATTTGTGGGCGAGGAGAGCGCCGGTTCCGTCTTCCTGCGGCGGAATGGCGCGGTGTGGACGACGGACAAAGACGGCATCGTCCCTTGTTTGCTGGCCGCCGAGATGACGGCGCGCACGGGGCAGGACCCGGCGGCCATTTATCGCGGTCTGACCCGGGAATTTGGCGAACCGTGTTATGCCCGGATGGATGCCCCGGCCACGGCGGAACAAAAAGCCAGGCTTGCGAAATTGTCACCACAGCAGGTCACGGACACTGAACTGGCGGGTGAAAAAATTCTGACCATCCTCACCAAGGCGCCGGGCAATGACGCCCCGCTCGGCGGATTGAAGGTGATGGCCGCCAGCGGCTGGTTTGCGGCGCGGCCATCCGGCACCGAAAACATCTACAAAATTTACGCCGAAAGCTTCCAGAACGCAGAGCATCTGCGCCGTATTCAGGAGGAGGCCCAGGCCATCATCAACGCTGCTTTGTCGGCAACCCCGCAGAAGCCGGGGACGTCGGCCGGGCCAAAATAAAAGAAAATCCCATGAATAATTCCCCACCCGACCTTCAAACGGCCAATCTTCCGTCCAACGCCAACGTCGAAGGTTTTGATGCGCTGGCCGAACTGGCGCTGGACCTGCGCTGGTCGTGGAATCACACCACGGATGAAGTGTGGCGCAAGCTGGATGCGGCCTTGTGGGAGCTCACCCAAAATCCTTGGGTGGTGCTGCAAACGGTCTCGCAGGACAAACTCAAAAGTGTGCTGGCGGATCCGGCCTTTCGCAAAACCATTGATGACCTGTTGCGGTGCAAACATCAGGCGGCGGAGGCGCCCGCGTGGTTTCAAAAAAATCATCCGCAGTCGCCCTTGAAGTGCGTGGCGTATTTCAGCATGGAATATATGTTGAGCGAGGCGCTGCCGATCTACTCCGGCGGCCTGGGCAATGTGGCCGGGGATCAACTGAAAGCCGCCAGTGACCTGGGCGTGCCAGTGGTTGGCGTGGGACTGCTCTACCAGCAGGGTTATTTTCGTCAGGTCATCGACAAGGACGGCGCGCAACAGGCGCTTTATCCCTACAACGACCCGGGCCAACTGCCGGTGACGCCGTTGCGTCAGCCGAATGGCGAATGGCTGCGGCTGGAGATCGCGTTGCCCGGCTACTCGGTCTGGCTGCGCGCCTGGCAGGTGCAGGTCGGTCGCGTGAAACTTTACCTGCTGGACAGCAATGACGCGGCGAACTTTCCGGCGCATCGGGGCATCACGAGCGAGTTGTACGGCGGCGGACCGGAGCTACGCCTGAAGCAGGAGATCCTGCTGGGGGTGGGCGGTTGGCGGCTGCTCACGGCACTGGGCATCCGGCCGGATGTCTGCCACCTGAATGAAGGGCATGCGGCGTTTGCGGTGTTGGAGCGCGCGCGGGATTTCATGGCGGAAATCAAGCAACCCTTTGCCGTGGCGCTGGCGGCCACGCGGGCGGGGAATCTGTTCACGACCCACACGGCGGTGGCCGCCGGTTTTGACCGCTACTCCCCGGCGATCATCGAGCAATTCCTTGGGAATTATGCCACGCAAAAGCTGGGTATCTCCATCCATGACCTGCTGGCGTTGGGCCGACAGAATCCGGACGATGCGAACGAAAGCTTTAACATGGCCTATCTGGCCATCCGCGGTTGCGGCGCGGTGAATGGCGTCAGCCGCTTGCATGGGCAGGTCAGCCAGCATCTCTTTGAACCGCTGTTTTCAAAATGGCCGGCGGAGGAGGTGCCCGTCGGGCATGTGACCAATGGTGTCCACATGCCCACTTGGGACTCGGCGGCGGCTGACGAGGTGTGGACGAAGGCCTGTGGCCGGGACCGCTGGCTGGGGATTACGACCAACTTGGAGGAGAAAATTCGCGGCGTCAGTGATGACACGCTCTGGCAGTTGCGCCTCAATACCTGCAAAGCGCTGGTGGAATACGCCCGGGATCGTCTGGCCCGGCATTACGCCGCGGCCGGGGCTTCGCCGGAAACGGTGGAGGAGGCCAGACACTTGTTTGATCCGAACATATTGACCCTGGGTTTTGCGCGGCGGTTCGCCACTTATAAGCGGCCCAATCTGCTGTTGCAGGACCCGGCGCGGTTGCTGCGCATCCTGACCAACGCCCAGCGGCCGGTGCAATTGATCATCGCTGGCAAGGCGCATCCGGCGGACCTGGCCGGACAGGGGCTGATCCAGCAATGGGTCCAGTTCATCCGCCAGCCGGCCGTGCGTCCGCATGCGATTTTTCTCAGCGATTACGACATGCACCTGACCCGGCGGCTGGTGCAGGGGGTGGATGTCTGGCTCAACACTCCCCGGCGGCCCTGGGAGGCGTGTGGCACGAGCGGCATGAAAGTGCTGGTCAACGGCGGCATCAATCTCTCGGAATTGGATGGCTGGTGGGCTGAGGCGTATGTGCCCGATCTGGGCTGGGCGCTCGGTGACGGAAAAGAACATGGCGGCGATGCCTCGTGGGACGCGGCTGAAGCCGGGGCGCTCTATGACCGTTTGGAACATGAGGTGATACCGGAGTTCTACAATCGCAATGACAAAGGGATTCCCAGCGCCTGGATCGCTCGCATGCGCGAAAGCATGGCGCGGTTGACGCCGCGCTTCTCCGCCGACCGCACGGTCCGCGAATATACCGAGCAATATTATCTGCCGGCGGCGATCGCCTGCCAGTCGCGTATGGCCAATCAAGGCGTCGTGGGCGGACAAATTGTGGGCTGGCGAAAAAATTTGGAACAGAAATGGGCCACGCTTCACTTCGGTGCCATGAAGGTGGAAACGCGCGACGGTAATCATATATTTGAGGTGCAGGTCGGTCTGCAAGGTCTGGATCCGAAGGCGGTGCGGGTCGAGCTTTATGCCATGGGCATTGGCGGCGGCGCGCCTATCCAACAGGAGATGACCTGCCTGCATCCCCTGGCGGACGAGTCGGGCGGCTATGTTTACAGCGCCACGGTGCCGGCGGCCCGCGGGCCCGGGGATTTTACCTGCCGGGTGATGCCCCGCTTTGAGGGCGTGGCGATTCCGCTGGAGTTCGACCGTATATTGTGGCAGCGATAATCCGATATGGAACCCGCAGCTTCACATATTCTGACCATTAATGGCGGTTCATCGAGCATCAAGTTCGCCCTGTATGCGGCGGTCGATCCGCTGAAACGTGGGATATACGGAACGGTTGACCGCATCGGCCTGGACGGAACTAATCTGACGTTCCACGATCGCGAGGACAAGCCACAGCCCGGCCGGCCGCTCACCGCCGGTGATCATAGATCGGCGGCGAATCTCCTGATCGACTGGCTGGAATGGCAGAATGATTTTAAATCCGTGCGCGCCGTGGGACACCGCGTGGTGCACGGGATGAAGCATACCGAACCGGAGCTGGTGACGTCGGAGTTGCTGGCGGAACTCCATCGCATCAGCCCTTACGACCCGGATCATCTGCCCCGTGAAATTGAACTGATCGAGGCGTTCCGCCTGCGTCATCCCCAACTGCCCCAGGTGGCGTGTTTTGACACGGCGTTTCACCAAACCATGCCGCGCGTGGCGAAGCTGCTGCCGCTGCCGCGACGCTTTGACGCCAAAGGGGTGCAACGTTACGGTTTTCACGGCCTGTCCTATGCCTATTTGATGGAAGAACTCGTGCGACTGGGCGATCCGGCGGCGAAGTCCGGGCGCATCATCCTCGCGCATCTTGGCAACGGTGCCAGCCTGGCCGCCGTGCGCGATGGCAAAAGCATGGACACGAGCATGGGATTCACGCCCACGGCCGGGTTGGTGATGAGCACCCGCACGGGCGATTTGGATCCGGGCCTGGCACCGTATCTGGCGCGCACCGAACAGATGACCACCCAGCAATTCTACGACATGGTCAATCATCAGTCCGGGTTGCTGGGGATATCGGAGACCAGTCCGGACATGCGTGACCTATGCCGGATTGAAGCCACTGACATCCGGTCGGCGGAGGCCGTGGCGCTGTTTTGTTATCAGGCAAAAAAATGGATTGGCTCCTTCACCGCCGCGCTGGGCGGACTGGACACGCTCGTTTTTGCCGGCGGCATCGGTGAGAACGCGCCGCTCATCCGGTCCCGGATTTGCGCCGGGCTGGGCTTTCTCGGGCTGGAACTGGATGAGGAGCGCAACGCCCGGTCGGCGGCCGTGATTTCCCAGGCGACCGGCCGGGTGACGGTGCGCGTCATTCGTACGGACGAAGAGCTGATGATCGCGCGCTCGGTTCAGCGCACTTGTCCGGGCGACACATTTCACCAGACCGCTTCACAGTAGGGTTACACCCCATGGCGACACCATCCTGACCAGCGCAATTTAGGCGTTGCATCGTGTTGATCACGGTGAAAACAAATTCTCATGCTCGCCGCCCGTTCGACGACGGCCGCAAACAAAACCAAAACCCAAACAACGAAAGCATTATTATGTTAACCAAAGTAAAAACCCTGGCCGGTTACAAATTGGACAGCTTGGACGGGGAGATTGGCAAGGTCAAAGAATTCTACTTCGATGACCGGCATTGGATCATCCGGTATCTCGTTGCCGAAACCGGAACGTGGCTCGCGCACCGGCAGGTGTTGTTATCGCCCTATGCGCTGGCCGCCGTGAACGATGAGGCGAAAAATATCGCCGTTGAGCTGACGAAAATACAGATTGAGGGAAGCCCCTCGTTGGATAGTCACAAGCCCGTCTCCCACCAATTTGAAGAGGCCTACTACGGTTATTATGGATACCCGGCGTATTGGGGCGGTCCTTATAGCTGGGGGGCTTATCCGGATTTCATGCGGGACCGGGATGTTCGCGCAGTTGATGCCGCCCACAAAAAAGACGATGCCCGCGTCCAACGCGAAAACGGCTGGGATCCGCATTTGCGTAGCACGCTCAGCGTCAGCGGACATCATATCCAAGCACTGGACGGCGAGATTGGCCATGTCGTGGATTTCATCATTGATGACGCAACCTGGGCGATTCGTTATCTCATCATCGACACGCACAATTGGTGGCCGGGAAAAAAGGTTCTGGTGGCCCCGGAATGGATTGAGCGCGTGAGCTGGGACGAGCGAAAAGTCTTCATCAATCTTAACCGCGAGACGATCAAGCAATCACCGGAATATACGGAAGAGTCCCTGGTCACCCGAGATTACGAAATTGCCCTGCATGGCCACTACCACCGTAAAGGCTACTGGCTGGATGAACTGGCGGCCGGCGGCATTTTGCTTTGAGGAGATCCGCGGCATGATCGACGGCAGCCTGATCACCGATCCGGTACAGAGTCGGGTTACACCCCATGGCGAATCCACCAGTGCCGGTGCAAGTTTAAATGCTGGTTCTCATGCGGATGGCGAAGGACCAAGTGTATAAGAAACGCCGTCAACTGAACGCTTAAAAAATCAAACCAACCTCAACCACCCAAAGTCATTATGTTAAGCAAAATAAACACACTCAAAGGTTACAAGCTGGATGCCTTGGACGGGGAAATCGGCCGGGTCAAAGAATTTTACTTTGATGACCGGCACTGGACCATTCGCTATCTGGTCGCCGGCACCGGCGCCTGGTTAATCGGCCGCCAGGTGTTGATCGCCCCGTATGCCCTGGTCGCCATCAATGTGCCGGAGCAAACCATCGTCACCGATCTGACCATGGAACAAATCAAGGCCAGCCCCTCCTTGGACAGTGACAAGCCGGTCTCCCGCCAGTTTGAGGAATCCTACTACGGCTACTATGGCTGGCCGACGTACTGGCAGGGTTCTTACACCTGGGGTTATTCCCCCACCTTGGATCGTAACCGGGACAAAAATTACGTGACCATTCCCGGCGAGAAGGCTTGGGATCACCATTTGCGCAGCACGCATACGGTGAGCGGCTATGAAATCCACGCGCTGGATGGCGACCTGGGCCATGTCGAAGATTTTATCATCGATGATGGGACCTGGACGATCCGGTATCTGATCATCAACACGGGCAATTGGTGGCCGGGGAAAAAATTCCTGGTATCACCGCACTGGATCAAACGCGTCAGTCGGGCCGAGTCGAAAGTTTTCGTCAATCTCTCCCGCGCGGCCATCCAAAAGTCACCGGAATATACAAATGAATCCCTGCCGGACCGGGATTATGAAGCTGGATTGTACAAACACTACAATCACAAGGGTTACTGGACCGAAGAACTGGTGAGCCGTTGAGCTGCCGTCATCGCCCAATCTTTTGACGAGGGTGCCGGCACCGGAATATTCCGGGCCGGCGCCTTTCACACTGATTCATGGCCCTAGCTCCCAATGTTGCCGCCCCAGCGGCGGCTCCGTTTGTCAATACTTCGCCGGACGGTCTTCCGGACGCCGAGGTCCGGCGTCGTTTTATCCGGTACGGCCCCAACTCAATGCCGGATATTTCTGAACATCCGGCGCGACGGGCCTTGGAAAAATTGTGGGCCCCCATTCCTTGGATGCTGGAAGCGGCGATTTTGCTGGAGCTGACGACCGGCAAGCATGTTGAGGCCGGGATCATTGCGGGGCTGCTCTTGTTCAATGCATTGCTGGGGTTCTTTCAGGAAGGGCAGGCCCAGGCAACGCTGTCCGCCTTGAAGAAAGGCCTGGCACTGACTGCCTCGGTCCGCCGGGATGGCGTCTGGAATAATCATCCGGCGGCCGACTTGGTGCCGGGCGACCTGGTGAAGCTCTCACTTGGCGGTGTCGTGGCGGCGGATGTGCGGTTGATCGATGGGAATGTCCTCCTAGATCAATCCATGCTTACCGGTGAATCCATCGGCACCGAGGCGGGCCCGGGCTTTCAGACCTTTGCGGGGGCGCTGGTACGCCGGGGCGAGGCCATCGCACAGGTCACGGCGACGGGAACCCGCACCAAATTCGGCCGCACGGCCGAGCTGGTGCGCACGGCGCATGTCGTCAGTTCCCAGCAAAAGGCCGTCCTGCACGTCGTGCGCAATCTCGCTTTGTTCAACGGCACCCTGATCATCCTGCTGGTGGGCTATGCCCTGGCCCGGGCCATGCCGGTGAATGAAATCATCCCCTTGGTATTGACAGCGATTCTGGCCTCCATTCCCGTCGCGCTGCCGGCCACGTTCACCCTGGCCGGCGCGTTGGGGGCACGCGCCCTGGCCGCTCAGGGCGTTCTGCCCACCCGGCTCTCCGCCGTGGATGAAGCCGCTTCCATCGACGTGCTGTGTGCCGATAAAACCGGGACGCTCACCTGCAACCAGCTATCAGTGACGTCCGTTCGGCCGCAGCCGGGCATTGATGCCGCGCATGTTCTGGCGATGGCGGCCCTGGCCAGTTCCGATGGCGGACAGGATTCGGTGGATGTGGCCATTCGTGCCGCCGCCGAAAAGTCCGGAGCGGCAAACGTCCCAAAACTGTCCTGCTTCATTCCTTTCGATCCGGCCACCAAGATGTCCGAGGCGACGGCGGTGGATACCAACCAGGGAACGGTGCGCATTCTTAAGGGCGCGTTCGCCACCGTCAGCGCGTTGGTGGCACCGTCGCCCGGTGCGACGGTGATTGCGAATGAACTGGAAGCGAAGGGGTTTCGGGTGCTGGCGGTGGCGGTGGCGGTGGGACCGCCCGCCACGATGCAGCTGCTGGGCTTGATCGCGCTAAGCGACCCGGCCCGGGAAGATTCCGCCGCCCTGGTCGCAGAACTTAAATCGCTGGGCATCCGCACGGTGATGGTGACGGGCGATGCCATGGCCACGGCGGCGATTGTCGCCCGGACCGTGGGGTTGGAAGGCACGGGGTGTCCGCCCGGGCCAATTCCGGGCGATGTCCGGCCGGAAAGCTTTGCCATCTACGCCGGCGTTCTGCCTGAGGACAAATTCAAGCTGGTGAAGGCCTTTCAACAGGCCGGTCACGTGGTCGGCATGTGTGGCGACGGGGCCAACGACGCGCCCGCGCTCCGCCAGGCGCAGGTGGGCATCGCGGTATCCACGGCGACCGATGTCGCCAAGTCCGCCGCCGGGGTGGTGCTCACCCATCCCGGACTGGCCGGCATTGTGGCCGCGGTGAAGGAGGGGCGCACCACGTTCCAGCGGATCCTGACGTATACGCTCAATTCGGTGACCAAGAAGATTGTGCAGGTGCTGTTTCTGGGCCTCGGCCTGATCATGACCGGCCATGCGATTCTGACGCCCTTGCTGATGATCATCATCATGATGGCGGGCGACCTGCTCGGCATGTCCCTGACCACGGATCAGGTCCGCCCCTCGGTACGGCCCAACAACTGGTGCATCGGTTCCCTGACCGTGGCCGGCATTGTCATGGGGGCCTGCGAACTGATGTTTTGCGGCGGCGTGCTCGCCCTGGGGCATTATCATCTGGGGCTGGATGTGGCCGCCTTGCAGACCCTGGCGTTTTTTGTGCTCGTCTGCGGCAACCAATCGACCATGTATGCGGTGCGGGCCCGGGGACGGGTTTGGTCGGCCCCGTGGGCCAGCCGTTGGCTGGTCGCCTCGTCGGTCATTGATCTGGCAATCGCGTCGACCCTGGCCGGATTTGGCTGGCTCATGGCGCCGCTGCCATTCAGGGTGCTGGGGTACGTGCTGGCGGGTGCCATCGCCTTCACCTTCGTTCTGGATTTGGTGAAGGGTCCGGTGTTTGGCCGGTTAAAGACTTCATGAAACATACCTTTCCGCAGGAACTAATTCGTTCCCCGGCGGCAGGAATGCTCCGGGGTGTCAGCTTACGCTGGCAGCAATGGTATGGGGTGTTGACCCCATTGTCCGCCACGACCCCGGATGGCATGCTGAAACAGGAATCAGGTTGAATAATTCAAATATACTTACTTTAATAAACTCCTTATGGAAAACCACACGCTTTCCCCCAAGCTGCTCCAACTAATGGACGCTTACTGGCGCGCCGCCAACTATCTGTCGGTCGGCCAGATTTATCTATATGACAATCCGCTGCTCCGGCGGCCGTTGCAACTTTCCGACGTGAAACCGCTGGTGGTGGGCCACTGGGGCACGACGCCCGGCCAAAACTTCATTTATGTGCATTTGAACCGGGTCATCAAAAAGGATGACCTGAACATGTTTTATATCGCCGGTCCGGGTCATGGCGGCCCGGCCATTGTCGGCAACGTCTATCTGGAAGGCACCTGGACCGAGGTCTACCCGAACATCACGCAGGACGAGGCCGGGCTGAAGAAGCTGTTCACGCAGTTCTCCTTTCCCGGCGGGATCTCCAGCCATGTGGCGCCGACCACACCGGGATCCATCCATGAGGGTGGCGAACTGGGCTACTCCTTGAGTCACGCCTTCGGGGCGGCGTTTGATAATCCCGACCTGATTGTCGCCTGCGTCATCGGCGACGGTGAAGCCGAGTCGGGCCCGCTGGCGACCGCCTGGCAGTCCAATAAATTTCTCGATCCGGTCACCGACGGGGCCGTGCTGCCCATCCTGCATTTGAACGGTTACAAGATCAGCAATCCAACCATCCTGTCCCGCATCGAGCCGGACGAGCTGGAGCAATTTTTTCGCGGCTGCGGCTGGACACCCTACTTTGTGGAGGGTGATGAGCCGGAGCCGATGCATGAACTGATGGCCGCCACTTTGGACAAGGCCATCGCGGATATCCAACGCATCCAAAAGCATGCGCGGAACAAGACTGACACCACCCGGCCGCGCTGGCCTTTGATTGTGCTCCGTTCGCCCAAGGGTTGGACGGGGCCCAAGTTCGTGGACGGCCTGCCGGTCGAAGGCACCTTCCGCTCGCACCAGGTGCCATTGCTGGTGGATGCCGACCATCCGGCGCATGTCCAACAGTTGGAAAGCTGGATGAAAAGTTACCGGGCAGAAGAGTTGTTTGATGACCAGGGCCGGCTCCGGCCGGAACTGGCCGAACTGGCGCCGAAGGGCAACCGCCGCATGGGGGCCAATCCCCACGCCAATGGCGGCGTTCTGTTGCGCGACCTGCGCCTGCCGGACTTCCATGTTCATGCACTGAAAGTGCCGTCCCCGGGGGCCGTGGCCGGCCAGGACACGCTGATTCTCGGCAAATTCCTGCGGGATGTGGAGAAACTGAATCATGATAATTTCCGCATCTTTGGCCCGGACGAAACCCTTTCCAACCTGTTGGGCGCGGTCTTTGAATCGACCAACCGGCAATGGGATGCCCAGACCGTCCCAAACGATGAATTCCTCGCCCCGACCGGCCGGGTGTTGGACTCCATGCTCAGCGAACATCAATGCGAAGGCTGGCTGGAAGGTTACCTGCTGACCGGCCGGCACGGGTTGTTCAATAGCTACGAAGCCTTCATCCGCATCGTGGACTCCATGTTCAGCCAGCACGCCAAGTGGCTGAAGGTGACGGCCGAGCTGCCCTGGCGCCGCAAGATCGCCTCGTTGAATTATCTGCTCGCCTCGCATGTCTGGCAGCAGGATCACAATGGGTTCACGCATCAGGATCCGGGCTTTCTCGACCATGTCATCAACAAGAAGGCGGACATCGTGCGTGTTTATCTCCCGCCGGATGCTAATTGCCTGCTGTCCGTCTTTGATCACTGCCTGCGCAGCCGGCATTACGTCAACGTGGTCGTTGCCGGAAAACATCCTCTGCCGCAATGGCTGAACATGGATGAAGCCGTCATTCATTGCACGGAGGGGATTGGCATCTGGCAATGGGCGAGCAACGATCAGGCCGGTGCGCCGGACGTGGTCATGGCCTGCTGCGGCGACACGCCCACCCTGGAGATACTGGCCGCTGTTTCCATTCTGCGCGAGCATCTGCCGGATCTGAAAATCCGGGTGATCAACGTCGTGGACCTCATGAAGCTGCAACCGAAAACCGAACATCCGCATGGGTTGAACGAGACGGATTACGATTCCCTGTTCACCAAGGACAAGCCCATCATCTTTGGCTTTCATGGCTACCCTTGGCTGGTTCACCGGCTGACCTATCGCCGGTCCAACCACAATCTGCACGTCCGTGGCTACAAGGAGGAGGGGACCATCACCACCGCCTTTGACATTCGTGTGCAGAATGATCTGGACCGGTTTCATCTGGTGCAGGATGTCGTGGATCGTGTGCCGCACCTGGGCTCCCGGGGCGCCTATCTGAAGCAGGAGATGCAGGACAAGCTGATCAAACATAAACATTACATCGACATCCACGGCGAGGATCTGCCGGAGATTCGCAACTGGAAGTGGGGCAGTTTTGCCGGCCAGGAACCGGCCGCCGATCTGTCCCCGGATCGGATACCAAAACCTAACAACTTATGAATAACGAAGAAAAAGACATCCTCCGGCACGATGATGCCAACCGGCAACCGCTGGAACCGGTCCGGCAACCACCCTATTGGACGCGCGCGCACCGTGACTGGCGCATCTGGTTTTTCGTAGCACTGATGCTGACCGCCATGGTCATCTATGTGATGACCGGCGATCTGTCCTACCGCATTCATGTTCGCTGACCACTATTGACTATTGACTGCCTGTTCTGCACGTGCATTCGGTGCTCTAAAATGATATAATAATTACACTTATGAACATTCAAGCACTATCGGAGATCGCCCGGGCGCTAGTCGCCCAGGACAAGGGTTTGCTGGCGATGGATGAAAGCATGCCCACCTGCGACAAACGCTTCGCCAAACTCGGCCTCCCGCAGACAGTCGCGGCGCGGCGCGCCTATCGGGAGCTGATTGTGACGACGCCCGGCTTGGGGGAGAGCATCAGCGGCGCGATCCTTTTTGATGAGACCATCCGCCAGCAAACGCGGGACGGCACACCGTTCGTAAAAGTCCTGGCTGCGGCCGGGATCATTCCGGGCATCAAGGTGGATGCCGGGGCCAAGGACCTGGCCGCCCATCCCGGCGAGAAGGTCACCGAAGGTTTGGATGGTTTGCGCGAACGCCTCGCGGAATATTTTCAACTCGGCGCGCGCTTCGCGAAATGGCGCGCGGTGATTACCATCGGCGACGGGCTGCCCAGCCGGAGCGGTCTGGAGGCCAATGCCCATGCCCTGGCCCGCTACGCGGCCTTGTGCCAGGAAGCCGGGCTGGTCCCCATCATCGAACCGGAAGTGCTCATGGATGGTGACCACACCTTGGAACGTTGCCGCCAGGTCACGGAGGAGGTGCTGCGTACCGTATTCATCCAGCTTAACTGCCAGCGCGTGGTGCTGGAAGGCATGCTGCTCAAGCCCAACATGGTGCTGCCGGGCTTGGCCTGCCCCACACAGGAATCCGTGGACCAGGTGGCCGACGCCACCATCAAAAGCCTCTGGCGAACCGTGCCCGCCGCAGTCCCGGGGATTGTATTTTTATCCGGCGGCCAGGCCTGCGAACTGGCTTCCGCCCGGTTGAACGCGATGAATTTGCGCTTCAGATCGCAACTGCCCTGGGCCCTGACGTTTTCCTTCGCCCGCGCCATCCAACAGCCGGCCCTGGACCTCTGGCGGGGCCAGGACGCCAACGTCCCCGCCGCCCAAAAGGCCCTGCTGCACCGCGCCAACTGCAACCGCGCCGCCCGCCGCGGTGAATACACGGCTGCCATGGAAACGCACTGACCGGCGGAATCAGTCGCCGGAGCGGGTTATACCCCATGGCTGTCGCCGGCCATGATTGTCTATCGTTGGGCCATGACAAGCGAACCATCCAACCCGATCCATGTTGAGGCAACTGTTTCCTCCACCCCCTGCCACCGGCATCATTCCTTAAGCTGGGGGACGGTTCTGGCCGGCACGGTGACAGCCATCGGACTTTATCTGCTCCTGTCCTTGCTCGGCATCGCCTCCGGGCTGGCGCCGTTCCGGGCCGTGACGGATTTCTCGCCGGTCATGCTGTTCAGCACCAAGGCAGCCGTGTTCTGGAGTCTGTTCGCGATCATCGCCCTGGCTTTGGGCGGTTGGGTGGCGGGTCGCATTTCAGGGTGTCCGAATGGCGGCCTCGTGCATGGCGTGCTGGTCTGGTGTCTGGCCGTGATTCTGGCGCTGCCCCTGCTGACGTTGGGTACCGGTCTCACCATGGCCCGGACCCTGAGGCATCGCGCGCCGGACCCGGTCGCCGAACGCCCGGCGGCGGTTCCTGCCGCATCGGAAGTGGCCGGTTCAGCGGCCAAATGCAGGGAGGTGCAATTGATCAGTTTTGTCACGGAAGCGGTTCAATCCATCCCCACCAATGCCGCGCCCAAGGCCCTCACCCGGGCTGAACGTGAAGTTGGTTTTGCCCTGCGTAAATTGTTTGCGCCGGTCAACGCCGCCGCCTTTGGTGCCAACCGTCTCGAAGCGATCAATGCCCTGGAGGTCTATACGGTCATGACCCCGGCGGATGCCACGATCACCCTAGATGGTTGGATCGCCTCCCGCAAAAATCTCCTGGCGGAACTGGACAAGCTGACCTTGGAAAATCTCAGCCAGCGGGTGGCGGCCGAACAATACGACCGCGCCCTGGCCAATGCGGCCACCCAAGGCGCAACCGATCAGGCGATGCGCCATCTTTCGCGGTCGGCCATCTGGGCGTTCTTTGCCCTCCTGGTCGGTTTGTATGGCGCGGCCTTCGGCGGCCGGTGCGGTGCCGAGTATTCTGTGTGCCAGACGGGTTCGCCGGGAAAAAAAGGCGACGTGTAATTAAGAGAAAAATTTATATGAACGTCAAGCCGTCCGCTCCGGACCCAAAGGATGATTTAAAAACCCTGCCCCTGCCGGAGGTGGAGAAGCAACTGGGTTCCTCTCCCAACGGGCTCACCCAAGCCGAGGCGGCGAAACGGTTGACCCAATACGGTCCCAATGAACTTACCGAAAAGAAGACCAATCTGCTCCTGAAGTTCCTCTCGTATTTCTGGGGGCCGATCCCGTGGATGATTGAGATCGCGGTGATTTTATCCGGGGTCGTCCGGCACTGGCCGGATTTCTTTATCATTCTGTTGTTGCTCGTGACCAACGCGGTGGTCGCCTTCTGGGAGGAACGTCAGGCGGGCAACGAAATTGCGGCATTGAAAGCCAAACTGGCGATCAAGGCGCGCGTGATCCGTGATGGCAAGTGGATCAACCCGCCGGCGCGCGAACTGGTGCCGGGCGATGTCGTCCGTCTCCGGTTGGGTGATGTCGTGCCGGCGGACGCGCGTTTGCTGGCGGGCGACGAGGTGTCGGTGGATCAATCCGCGTTGACGGGTGAATCCTTGCCCGCCACCCGCAAAGCGGGTGACGCCGTGTATTCCGGTTCGATCATTCGTCGCGGCGAAATCGCCGCGCTGGTATATGCAACCGGTGAAAAAACGTACTTCGGCAAAACAGCGCAACTGGTGCAGGAGGCGCTGACGGTCAGCCATTTTCAAAAGGCGGTTTTGAAGATTGGCAATTATCTGATCATCCTTGCGGTGGTGCTGGTGGCGGTGATCATTGGTTTCGCAATTTATCGGGGTGACGCGATTCTCACGACGTTGCAGTTTTCGCTGGTGCTGACCGTGGCGGCGATACCCGTCGCCATGCCGACGGTGTTATCGGTGACGATGGCGGTCGGCGCGCGATTGCTGGCCAAAAAACAGGCCATTGTCAGCCGGCTGGTCGCGATCGAGGAACTGGCGGGTGTGGATGTGTTGTGCGCTGACAAGACCGGCACCCTGACGCAAAACAAGCTCACCTTGGGCGAACCGTTCTGCATCAACCAGGTCCCCGCCGACCAGATCATTCTCATGGGCGCACTGGCCTCACGCGCGGAAAACAACGACACCATTGACCTGGCTGTGTTGGGTGGGCTGAAAAACAAGGACGAGCTGAAAGAGTATCAGGTGGTCCATTTCCTCCCGTTTGATCCGGTGCACAAGCGCACGGAGGCCACGGTCAAGGGCAAGGACGGAAAGACATTCAAAGTCACGAAGGGCGCGCCCCAGGTGATTTTGGCATTGTCGGCCAATGTCGGATCGGTGAAGGCGGCGGCGGACAAAGCGGTCGATGAATTCGCCGCCCGCGGTTTCCGTTCCTTGGGCGTGGCCCGGGCGGAGGGCGACGGTCCGTGGCAATTTCTCGGTGTGTTGCCCATGTTTGATCCGCCGCGTGAAGACGCCAGGGCGACGATTGCCACCGCGCTCCAGATGGGCGTCAAGATCAAGATGGTGACGGGCGATCAACTGGCGATTGCGAAGGAGACGGCGAAGACGTTGGGCATGGGCACGAATATTCTCGATGCCAGCACGCTCGGCGATTCAAAAAAACAGGAATCGGCGGCGGTGATCGAGTCCATTGAAAAGGCCGATGGTTTCGCCCAGGTGTTCCCCGAGCACAAGTTTCACATCGTGGATGTTTTGCAGAAACACGGCCATATCGTGGGCATGACCGGTGACGGGGTGAATGACGCGCCCGCGCTCAAGAAGGCGGACTGCGGCATCGCCGTGTCCAGTGCGACCGATGCGGCGCGCGCTGCGGCGGCCATCGTGCTGCTCACGCCCGGCCTGTCGGTGATCATTGACGCGATCAAGGAGAGCCGGAGAATATTCCAGCGGATGAACAGTTACGCGATTTATCGCATTGCTGAGACGTTGCGCGTGCTGCTGTTCATGACCCTGGCGATCCTGGTTTTCAATTTTTATCCGTTGACGGCGGTGATGATTGTGATGCTGGCATTGCTCAATGACGGCGCGATTTTGTCCATCGCGTATGACAATGTTCATTACAAGGACAAACCTGAGTCGTGGAACATGCGGATGGTGCTGGGCGTCTCCACGGTGCTGGGCGTCATCGGGGTGGTCTCGGCCTTCGGACTGTTTTATCTCGGCGAACGCGTCTTCGGCCTGGACCGTGCGCATATTCAGACGTTGATGTATCTGAAACTATCCGTGGCGGGGCATCTGACCATTTTTCTCACGCGCACACGCGGCCCGTTCTGGTCGATTCGTCCGGCCAAGATTTTGTTGATCGCAGTATTCGGCACCCAGGTCGTGGCGACCCTGATCGCGGTATACGGACTGTTCATGACCCCGCTGGGCTGGGGTTGGGCCGCGTTCGTGTGGGGTTATGCGATCCTCTGGTTCCTGGTGAACGACCGCATCAAGCTGCTCGCCTACCGGATATTTGAACCGGTCAAAGCCAAAGATAAACCGGCGGTCAAGCCCGGAACGCCCGCTGATTTGACACCGCAGATTGCGGCGCGGGCCTATGCCCTCTACGAACAACGCGGCCGGCAGGGCGGGTTGTTCGGTCAGGATTGGGAACAGGCGGAACACGAGGTTCGCCAGGCTGACAAATAAGCGTGGTCGGGTTACACCCCATGGCTGCCCGTCGGTTGCCCGGTCATGATATCGCGCATGAATATTAATTTGCCGGACAAGCATGTCAGCCGGATTCGAATTGGCGTCGGAATCGTCTTGTTGACGGTCCTGACCGGTTGTGTGGGCTATGTGGACGGCGGCTACGGCGGCGGCGCGGTGGTCGTGCCGGGACCGGATGTATTTCTGTTCGGCGGCGATTATCGCGGCGGTTATGACCGGGGTCACGATGCGCATGCGTATGGCGCGCGCGGTGCTTCCAGCCGCGGCGGCCGGCGTTAGACGCGGCCACGGGACAACCAACACACCTTTTATAAAAATATGAAACCATACAATTCCATGTCACGAATTTCCACCCTGGCCGCCATCGTCCTGCTGATGGGGGCGATCCCGGCCGCCTTGCACGCGGCTGATCCGGCCGGCGCAGTCCCGGCCCCGGTGATTGTGCAACGGACGTTTGCCTCGCCAGAAGAGGCGCTGCAAGCCTTGCAAACAGATGCCGCCGCCAAAGATCCGGCGGCCATGGGCGAACTGTTCGGCCCGGATTATCCCAAGCTGTTGACCGGCGACCAATTGCAGGATGCCAGGAATGCGGCGCATTTCGCCGAGGTCATGGCCCAGGGCTGCCAGTTGGTGCCCGAAGGGGACGCGAAGGTCACTTTTGATGTGGGCACGAACCAATGGCCGCTGCCGATTCCCCTGGTGAAAACCGATGGGCAATGGCGCTTTGACACCGCCGCGGGCCAGGAGGAGATCATCAACCGCCATGTGGGCAAGGACGAGCTCCACGCCATCGGCGTCTGCCGGGCGTTTGTGATCGCCCAACAGGAATATGCGCTTGCGAACCCGAGTACAACTGGCGGGGCAAAATACGCGCAAACTTTTATGAGCACCACCGGCACCAAGGACGGCCTTTACTGGCCGACCGGTGATAACGACCCGGCCAGCCCCTTCGGTCCGTTGGTGGCGGAAGCCCAGACCGGGGCATATCCCGGAAACAACGCCTCGAAGCCCGAGCCGTTTCACGGCTATTATTTCAAGATCCTGACCCGGCAGGGCAAGGCGGCGCCCGGCGGCAAGCTGGATTATCTGACCCATGCCGGCCTCACCGGCGGATTTGCCTTGCTGGCGTACCCGGAACATTGGGATCAATCGGGCGTCATGTCCTTCATCGTCAATCAGGACGGCAAGGTATATCAGAAAGATCTCGGCGAAAAAACCGCCAGGCTGGCGCGGGCCTTAAAGGAATACAATCCGGACAGCGATTGGACCCTCGTGGCCGATCAAGGTGTCCTGACGGCGGTGACCGAGAAATGATGAATTAAAGCCTGGGAGGGCATTGGGGGAATGGGCCATGGGGAAAACACTCCATGGCCCAACATGGCTTATAAATATCTGGAACGGCGGCCTGAGGAGCGGGTGGGAGCGGCAATTGAAGAACTACTATTTCCTTATGAAGTTATTCCTTAAAATACCAGTGCTTGTGTGTCTGCTGACCGGCCTGACCGGGTCGGCGTCGGCGCAGCCGGCGGTGATCCCGGCGATGCCGACCTATCAGGAACTGCCGGCCGCGCAGTTGGATCAGTTGCTGGGTCCGATCGCGCTTTACCCCGACCCGCTGATTGCCCAAATGTTGCCGGCGTCGACCTTGCCGGGACAAGTTGTGCTGGCCAGTCGCTTCATCACCGGCGGCGGTGATTCGGGTCAGATCACCCAACAACCATGGGACGCCAGCGTGCAGGCCATGGCCCAATATCCGCAGGTGTTAAAATACATGGATGATAATCTGACCTGGACGACGCAACTCGGGCAGGCCTTTCTCAATCAGCAGGCCGATGTGATGGTTGCCATCCAACGCCTGCGCACCCGGGCGGAAAAATTGGGCAACCTGCAATCTTCACCGCAGCAGGCGGTGACGACCGACGGTGACGAGATTGAAATTGTGCCTGCGGATCCCGCTGTGATGTACGTGCCGTACTATCAACCAAACCAAGTATACGATGATCCGGCGGATGGCGGGTCCTACCTCACCTATGGCATTGGCTATCCGATCGGTCCGTGGCTGGATTACGATTTTGACTGGGGCAACGGGGACCTCATTTTCTGGGGGCGGGATCATCCGCGCCCGGCCAATTGGTGGCATGAACGGGCCAGTCAACGTGACCGTGGGAACACCTCGGTCTGGCGTCCGGATAATCATCCCGGCGCCGTGGCGGGCAACCGGGGCGACCGGGGTTGGAGTGGGACGGAGGTTCCGCGCACCACCAGTCCGGCAGTGGTCCGGCAGGAACTGGCCTATCCGGAGGCCCAACACGCGGCCCAACCCGCAGAACGTTCTGCAGGGGTTACTCATTCCGCCGCCGCCCCGGCGCAACGTTCCGCCTATGCTCCCACGGAACATGCGGCGATTCCATCTGAACGTGCGGCAGCCCCGTCTGAACGTGTGGCATCCGTCCCGGTGCAGCGTGCCGCACCCAGTTACCGGCCAGAATCAAGCAGCGCGTTCGAAGGCGGAGAAAGTTCACAGGAAACGAGATCTTACAGCAATCGCGGCCAGCAAAGCCGGCAGGCCCCGGCGGCGCGGTCGGCCCCATCAGGTGGCGGTGGCGGCGGTGGTGGCGGCAACCGGCGACGTTAATAATTGCCGGGCGGGATCAAGCCAATGAATTCTGATGACGCAACACCAACGGACACCGAGGCCATCGTTGCGACCGGCGTGACCAAATGGTTTGGCGAAGGCGAAGCCCGGATGGTGGCGGTGGATGCGGTTGATTTGGTGGCGCATTTTGGCGAGATGCTGTTCATCGTCGGGCCATCGGGCAGTGGCAAGACCACGATGCTCAGCATGTTGTCCGGTATTCTGCGTCCCAATGCCGGCAAGGTCATGGTCAAAGGGGCCGACATCTGGACGTTGAACAACGATCAACTGGCGGATTTCCGTTTGCGCACCATCGGCTTCGTGTTTCAGGACTACCATTTGTTTCCCCGGCTGACCACGGCCGAGAATGTCGCCATTCCGTTGATCTTGAAGCGGGAAAACTGGAATGATTCTGTCAGCGAGGCCAATCAATATCTGGAGATCGTCGGCCTGAAGGGCAAAGGCGGCATCTTGCCCGTGAAGCTCTCCGGCGGCGAGCAGCAGCGTGTGGCGATCGCGCGCGCCATCATCAGCCAGCCGCAGATTTTGATCATGGACGAACCGACCGCCTCCCTGGACGGGGACACGGGGAGGATGATCATCGCCTTTGTGAAAGAAAAAATTCTGAATAAAAACCGCTGCATCCTGATTGTCACCCACGATGCGCGCATCAACGAATATGCAGACCGGATTCTCCATATGGAGGATGGCCATCTCACGGTGCATGAAGCGGATAAAGGAACCGAATGAATCCCGACGAACCCCAAGCGGAAACCAAGCCCCCCGAGCCGATGCCCGAAGCCAAGCCCGAAGCTAAACCTGGGGTCAAACCTGAAGCCAGGCCCGCCGAAGCCAAACCTGCCGCTCCGGCGGCTGATGCCCCGCCCGACGCCAAAGCGGGCAAGCCCAAACCTGATCCCAAAGCTCTCGAACTGGCCGGCGATAACAAGGTGGCTGCACCCAAACCGACGGCCAAAGCCGGTGAGACCAAGCTTGAAGCCCATGCCGCCCCGCCCAAGACCAGCATAGGCAACAAAGTCATTTTTACCCTCGCCCTCATCGGCATCCTGGCCGGCCTGGTCGCCGCGTATATCTTCGGCATGCAGCGGAAGACCCCGGCGCCGGCCTTCACTCCCACCAGCAACCCATACGCCTCCGCCATCTTTGCCAACGGTATGATTGAGAGCGACCAGCCGAGTGGTGCGAACATCAATGTTTTTCCGGAAGTTTCCGGCCCGATCACCCGGGTGCTGGTGCAGGAGGGGCAGTCGGTGAAAGCCGGCGACCCGTTGTTCGCCATCGACGATTCCGTTCAGCGCGCCACCACGGAACAATTGAAATCACAGGCTGATGCCGCCCTGACCCTTCTGAACGAACTCAAGGCCGAGCCCCGGCCGGAGACGCTGACCGTTGCCGCCGCACAGGTGGATCTGGCTGCATCCAGCCTGAAACTGGACCGCGACCAGTATGACAAGGACCGCGCCTCCTATGACCTTGATCCGAAATCCATCAGCCAGACGGTTCTGGACACGGCGGCGGACACCGTCAAACAAACGGACGCCAATCTGGCGGTGGCCCGCAAGCAATATGACCTCACCAAGGCCGGTGCCTGGAGTTACGACATCGACAACCAGCAGAAACAGTATGAAGCCCTGCAGCAGGCCTGGTCGGCGGCCGATGCGCTGCTGCAAAAATATTCGGTCAAAGCCACGGTGGATGGCGTCGTGCTCGCCGTCAACGCCGCCGTCGGCGGCTACGTGTCATCGCAGGGTGATTATGACACGTATACGGAATTGTTCGACCCTGTCATGATCCTCTGCGGGCCGCAGGATTATATGGACGTGCGCTGTTATGTGGACGAGATCCTCGTCTCCAAGCTGCCCACCGTCTGGCACCTGCAGGCGGAGATGCAGGTCACCGGGACGGACATCAAGGTGCCGCTGGAATTTGTCCGGGTGCAACCTTACATGTCGCCCAAAATCGAGCTGTCCAATGAGAAGCAGGAACAGGTCGACCTGCGCGTGCTGCCGTTGATTTTCCGGTTCGAGAAAAGGGATGCCCCCGTCTATCCGGGCCAGATGGTGGATGTCTATATCGGGCAAAAATAGCCGGAGCCAGGGCGATGCATAAATTAAAACCATCCATTTTTCACCTGGTCCTGCCCGCCTTGGGCCTGGCCCTGGCCGGGGGTTGCGCGGTGGGGCCGGACTTTGTCCGCCCCGCCCCGCCGGACGCTGATCGTTACACGCGCGAACTGCAGCCGGCGGCCACGGTGGTGGCGGACGGCCTCGCGCAGCAATTCACGCCCGGCACCGCCTTCCCGTCCGCTTGGTGGCACCTGTTCGGGTCCGCATCGTTGGACGCCGTGGTCTGGCAAGCGGTCACCAATAATCCGACCCTCCAGGCCACCGAGGCCAGCCTGCGTCAGAGCCAGGATAATTTGCGGGCCGGCTATGGCGTATTTTATCCGCAAATAACGGCCGCCGTGTCCGCCACCCGGCAGCAAACGGCGGCGGCCCAGTCCGGCTCCTCGACCTCCGGCCATATTTTCAACCTCGTGACCGCGAGTGGCACTATCAATTATGCGCTCGACGTCTTCGGCGGATCGCGCCGGACGGTGGAAAGTTTGCGGGCCCAGGCCGACTATCAGCGGTATGAGAGCCAGGCCGCGTGTCTGACGTTGACCGCCAATGTCGTGAACACCTGCATCGCCCGCGCCGCCTACACGGCGGAGATTAACGCCACCGTGGAATTGATCGGGCTCGAAACCGAACAACTGCAACTCGCCGAAGTACAGGTGCGCGCCGGCACCATGGCATATGCCAACGTCTTGAGCCTGCGCAGCCAGATCGCCGCCAACCAGGCCTTGCTGGCGCCCCTGCGGCAGGATGTCAGCCAGACCGAACATTTGCTGGCGACGTTGGAAGGTGTGAACCCCGCCCAAGTTGTGCTGCCTGACCTTGACCTGGCCGGTCTCACGTTGCCGGCCAGCCTGCCGGTGAGCCTGCCTTCCCAACTGGTGCACCAGCGGCCCGACATCCTGGCGGCCGAGGCGCAGATGCACGCGGCCAGCGCCAAAATCGGCGTGGCGACCGCCGCCATGTTCCCCAGCTTCAACATCAGCGGGACCTATGGCACCGCCGGCTCCAGTTTCGGCAATCTCTCCGCCCTGGCCGCGGCCAGCGGCCAGTTCTGGAGCATCGGCCCGACCGCCACCATTCCCGTGTTTCAAGGCACCAGTTTGTGGTTTGGTCGGAAGGCGGCCATTGACGTATACCAGCAATCACAGGCCAGTTACCGGGCGACGGTGCTGGGTGCTTTCGCGCAGGTGGCGGACTCCCTGACCGCGTTGGAACAGGACGCCGCCGCGCTTTCGGCCCAGGTGGACGCCCGCAACGCCGATGCCGAAGCCCTCGCTCTGGTGCGCGTCAATTACCACGCCGGCCTGGTCGCATACACCGACCTGCTGACTTCCGATGTGCAATTCCACGAGGCCACCCTCACATATCTCGCCGCCGTCGGCCAACGCCACCAGGACACCGTCGCCCTATTCGTGGCGCTGGGCGGAGGTTGGTGGAACGCCCCGGAACCGGCGGGGGAAGGCGTCGTGCGATGAAATACAGCGGCATCCTGCGGATTGGTTTCAAGCTGCTGGTGAACGACCGGGGCAAATTTTTTGCGTTGCTCATCGGGATCACCTTCGCCGTGTTCCTGATGATGGAGATGACCGCCATGTTCGCCGGCATCCTGAATCGTGCCTATTCGCCCGTCACCAATATCGGCGCGGCCATGTGGATCATGGATCCCGCCGTCAACACCGCCACCAGTCCCATCCCCATGCCTGATTATGTGCTGGACGCCGCGCGCAGCATGGATGGCGTCAGCTACGCCGTGCCGCTCTTCATGGGGGGCTCGCTCGTCAAGCTCGCCAATGGCGCCTGGCAGGGGGTCAATGTCGTCGGCCTGGACGATGAAAGCCTGTTTGGCCGGCCCGAACTGGAACAAGGCAACATTCAGGACCTCTACGCCGACAACACGTTCTTCGTGGTCGATGATGCGGAATTCTCGAAGCTGGGAAATCCGAAAATTGGCACGACTTTCGAGCTGAACGACCACCGTGGCAAAATCGTGGGCATCGTCCGCGTCGCCTCCAATGGGTTGAATGGCACCCCGACGCTCTACACCACCTACCATCGCGCCATTGAATACATCCCCTCGACCCGGTTCACCCTGTCCTACGTGCTGGTGCAGCCCAAGAATCTGGCGGCCGTCGCGGGCATCAAGCAGCAGGTTGCCAAACTCGGCTATGTGGCCCTGACCAAGGATGAGTTCAACCGGCAGATCGCCAATTACTACACCTACCAGACCGGCATTGGCACCAACATCCTCCTGATGACCATCATCAGCTTCATCGTCGGTCTGTCCATTTCCGGCCAGACGTTTTACACCTTCATCCTCGAGAACTTGGAAAAATTTGGCGCGCTCAAGGCCATCGGCGCCAAGGGGCGCGAACTGGTTTACATGATTCTGTTCATGGCCTTCTTCACGGCGCTCATCGGCTACGGCCTGGGCATTGGCATGGTCACGCTCATGATCGAGATCGCCCGCTCCCGGCTGCCGAACTACGCGGCGATGATCACCTTCACGAATCTCGGGATGGCCTTCGGCATGGTCCTGTTGATCGCCGGCATCTCCAGTTATATCGGCATCCGCAAAGTCCTCAAAATTGAGCCGTTCGACATTTTCCGTGGTTAGTTAAAGGCTCTGCAGCCAGTCATCATTCGTCGCTGATTTCCATGGCCGGGCCGGGGGAAAACCGTTATTTTCCGGCGCGTTGAAAACATCTTTCAAGCTGTTGGCGGGGTTGGCCGTGGGATTCTGGGCGGCCATCTTCGTGGCCGGTCGGGCGCAGGCGGATGATGAACTGGCGTTGACGGGCACCAATGTTCCCGCCGGGCTGTTCCACGGGTTGGACGCGCGCAGCGCGTATTTCCGGGATTTTTTCCCGACACCGTTGCTGGTGGATGAAACGAGTCTGGAGGGTGACGGCGAATTGGAGCTGGGTTCGCAGAGCACGCGGGCCGGCGTTCAGCGGAGCGACACCGTCACGGCGGCCTTTCAAAAAAGCTTCGGGGTGTTGACGGTGGAGCTGGCCGTGCCTTATGAGTGGGAATCCGACTCGGACGATTCCGCGCAGGGCGTCGGGAATCTGGAGCTGGGGGCGCGTTATCCGCTGTATCAATGGGTCTCGGCCGCCGGCGGGGTGGACACGACCATGGGCGTGGCGATGAATGCGGAGGTGCCGGTCAATTCGGCGGTCAGCGAAAACACGGAGCTGGATCCGGAAGTGTTCAACGATCTCCGGATCGGCGACCATTTCTCACTTCAATCGGTGTTCGGGTATTCCACGTTGCTGGGGGGTGGCAGTGGATTGCAGACGTTTGAATACGGCTTTGATTTTGGCTGGCCGATTCCGCACCGCGAACTGCCATTGCCGGGAGTGCGGCAATTCACCCCGATGTTTGAACTGTCGGGGGAGACGGAGCTGAACCAGGGTGAGGCGGGGCAGAACAACGTGCTGGGCAGTCTGGGCTTCCGGCTCGCGCTCAAACCGTGGGGCGGTCTGGATCCGGATCTGGGCATCGGCTATCTTTTTCCTTTGGATGCGGCCGCGCGCGAAGAGGTTCACTGGGGGATCGCCACCAGCCTGACGCTTGAGTTTTGAGGGGGTGGACAGGGGGCCGGCTTGTTATTTAAGCAAAGCGGCAAAGCCAGCCTGTTCGAAATGTTTGTCACCTGTCAGCGCGGCGGTCACGTTTCGCTCCCGCAAGACCACAAACGAAACGCAATCGGTCAGCGTCCAGCCCTTATCTGCGTGTTGGTGGTACAGTTCAAGAGCGCGGTCAAACCCTTCCCGTGTGGCTGGGATGATTTCACAAGCGGCTATGCGCGTAAGTGAAGGATAAATTCTCGCACCCGGCCGCGGCATTCTGATCCGGCCAGCGCATCAGCCACTTCAATAAGCACCCAGTCGGTGGTAAGCAAGCTGGCACGGAAGTCGCGGGAAAATTTCAGTGCCTGTTCATGATGTTGATCCCTGCGGTTTAGCCGGGCCACGAAATAAAAGGCATCGGCAAAAACTACGCTCATGACCGGGCGTGGGCGTGAACGTAGTGGTCGAGATTGGCCGCGAGATCGGCGGGCAGCTTGATCATTCCTTTTTCAATGACGGCGGTAATGCTCATGGGGTCAAGGTAGCCGTAAAACAGCTTTTCGTCGGGTGGGTGATTCCAAGCTCCTTTTGAAGGGGCGCATCTTGTCACTGCCCCCGCACCACGTTTGGACCTGTCAATCACACCACACGAATGCGAACCCAAGTAACCCCCTCTCCGCCATTTGAATAAATGGGGGGAGGGGTGGTGCTCTTCTCTCCACCTCAGACCACCACGCTTTTCTGCTGTCTGCCGGGGGCAGTGTCAAGCTGCGCCCCCTTTGAAGCAGGCCCTTAGGCCCCGCTTAATTCACAAACGACGTCTCGTTCGCCTGCAGCAATGCTTGGGCGAATTCCTCCCATGAGGTTAGCGGGGCGCGTTGCTTGCCGGGCTTGGCCCCGGGCTTGCCGGGTTTGCCCTGGCCGGGGCCGGCGTTCATCACGAAGGTGGGATCGCGCAGCGGGGTTTGATCGACAAATTCCAGGCCCAGCTCGGTTTCCTCGGGGCTGGGCGGACGTTGGTAGATGCGTTCGTAAAGGAAATCGAGCCGGGCGGACTCATCGGTGCTGTCGATGAAATCAGGCATGGCGACGAGCCGCCGGGCCAGCTCGATGACGAGGGGGCTGTTCATCAAAAATAACGCCTGTTGGGGTACGGTGGTCTGGTGCCGGATGCCCGTGACCATGTCGGGCGTGGCGAAGTCGAAGTTGATGAGCACGTCGTCAATGTTCGCGCGGTCGACGAAGTTGTAGATGGTGCGGCGGGTGGAATCGGGCACCTTGTGCACATCCACGGGCCGGCCATACAGGGTGGTGTCGAGGCGGCCGCCGATCGCGAGCAGGGAATCGCGCAGGGGTTCATACTCGAGGCGGCGGATGTTGGCGCGCCAGAGCAGGCGGTTGCCGGGGTCCACCTGCGCATAGCGGGGGTTGTTCTGGCAGCTTTCCTGATAGACGCTGGAGAGCATGATGAGCCGGTGAATTTTTTTGATGTTCCAGCCGTTGGTCATGAAGTTCATGGCCAGGTAATCGAGCAGTTCAGGGTGGCTGGGCGGTTCGGACATGGTGCCAAAATCATCGGGCGTGGGCACAAAGCCCATGCCGAAGTGATGGAGCCAGATGCGGTTGATCATCACGCGGGCGGTGAGCGGATTATTTTTGCTGGCGATGGCCAGGGCCAGTTGGAGCCGGCCGCTGCCATTGGTGTAGATGGGACGGTCCGGGCCGGAAAGGAGCTGGAGGAAGCGGCGCGGCACGAGTTCGCCACGATTGCCGGCCTCGCCCCGGATGAACAGGGGGGAATCATGTCCGCGCACCGGATCCTCCAGCACCATGGCGCGCATGGGGGCGGCGGGGTTGGTGAAGTCGAGCTCGGCAACCTGATGGACCAGCTGCTGTAGGGTCTGTTGAATTTGTTTGATGGCCATGAAGTTCGTGGGGTTGTTGCTTCGGCGGAGCGTGGCGAGGTTGGTGGTCAGGCTGGTGGTCTGCCGGCTCAGGGCCTCGCGCCGTTCAAAGTACGCTTGGTAGGCGGGCGTGTTGGGCGGGGTGCCAATAACGGGTTCCACCTTGGGCTCGATGCTGCTGGAAAAAATACCGTGCAGGGAATAATAATCCTTCTGCGGGATGGGATCGAACTTGTGGTCGTGGCAACGGGCGCAGGTCACGGTGAGGGCCTGGAAACCTTTCATGACGACGTCGATGCGGTCGTTGATGATGTCGTTCTGCATGCCCATGTAATGATCGCCCACGGTGAGAAAGCCCAGGGCGGTCAGGTTGGTGGGGTTCCGGGCGGTGCTGGCGAGCCGGTCGGCGGCGATTTGTTCCTTGATGAAGACATCATAGGGCTTGTTTTCATTGAAGCTGCGAATGACGTAGTCACGGTAGCCCCAGGCGAACGGGTAGAGCGGGTCCTCGATGTTGCGGCGGGGCTGGCCGACCGTGTCGCTGTAGCGGGCGACGTCCAGCCAATGACGGCCCCAACGTTCGCCGTAGTGCGGCGAGGCCAGGAGCCGGTCCACGACCTTGGCAAAGGCGTCGGGCGAGTCGTCTTGCACGAAGTCCTGCACCTCCTCGGGCGTGGGCGGCAGGCCGATCAGATCAAAGGTCGCGCGGCGTATGAGCGTGCGTTTGTCGGCGGGCGGATTGGGTTTCAGGTCGTTTTGATCCAGCTTGGCGAGGATGAAATTATCAATGGGTGTCTGGCACCAGCCGGGGTTGCTGACGGCGGGGATGGGCTGGCGTTTGACCGGCTGCCAGGCCCAGTGATTGGTGCGGGCATCGTCCCATTTCTTCAGGGCGGCGGCGGCGGAACGCGGGTCCGGCGCCGCCATCTTCACCCAGGCGATGAGGTCCGCAATCTGGTCATCGGGGAGTTTCTTGTCCTTGGGCATCTGCAAATCCGGGTCCGTGTAGCGGACGGCCTTGATGAGCAGGCTGGCTTCGGGGTCGCCGGGCACAATGGGCGGGCCGCTGTCACCACCCTTGAGGATGCCCTCGCGGCTGTCGAGGAGCAGGCCGCCCTTGACCTTTTCGGCCTGGGTGCTGTGGCACTTGTAACAGTTGTCGGCGAGGAGCGGCCGGATTTTGTTCTCAAAAAAATCAAGCTGCGCGGGGGTCGGGTCGGCGGCACCGGCCCGGCCGGCCAGAAGGCACAGGAGCAGCAGAATTTTTTTCATGCCATCACCGGTTGAACGACTTCACCGCTGGTCTCGGTAAGGCGGAAGTCGCGGCCGTTGTAGCGGTAGGTCAATTTTTTATGGTCAAAGCCCAGAAGCGCCAGGATGGTGGCGTGCAGGTCGTGGACGTGCACCTTGTTCTCGATGGCGGCCGCGCCGAATTGATCCGTGGCCCCGTAGGTCATGCCGCCGCGGACGCCGCCGCCGGCGAGGACGGTGGAAAAGGCCTTGGAGTTGTGGTCGCGGCCGGGGTTCTCGCCGCCGTTGCGGTCGCGCACGGGCTTGCGGCCGAATTCGCCGCCCCAGACGATGAGGGTGCTGTCGAACAGGCCGCGCTGCTTGAGGTCGGTGATGAAGGCGGCCAAGGGTTGGTCAATCTCCTTGGCCCGCTGCGGCAGGCGTTCCTGCAAATCCTGATGGTGATCCCAGCCGCCGGCCCACACTTGTACGAACCGTACCCCGCGCTCGATGAGCCGGCGCGTGATGAGTAACTGGTTGCCCTGCGCGGTCCGCCCGTAGAGCTGGCGTATGGACTCCGGCTCCTTGTTAAGGTCAAAGGCGTCGGTTGCCTCGGTCTGCATTTTGAAGGCCATCTCGAAGGCCTGCAGCCGGGATTCTAGCTGGGCGTCCTTCTGCAAATCCTGGCTGTGCAGCTCGTTGAGCTTGTGGACGAGATCGAGCTGCCGCCGCTGTTCCACCGTGGGCGTGTAGGGGTTGCGGATGTTTTTGATGAGCTGGTCGAGCGTGGCGACCTTGGTGTCGATGCTGACGCCTTGGTAGAGCCCGGGCAGAAAGGCCGACTGCCAGTTGGAGGTGCCGCCGGGGGGCGCGCCGCCCGGACGCAGGGAGATGAAGCCGGGCATGTTCTGGTTCTCCGAGCCCAGGCCGTAGAGCACCCACGAGCCGAGGCTGGGGCGGACCAGCCGGGAGCCGGTGTTCATCATGATTGTGGCCACCTCGTGGGCGGGAATATCCGTATACATTGAGCGGATGACACACAGGTCGTCCGCCACGCCGCCGAGACGCGGAAAGACCTCGCTGACCGGCAGGCCGGACCGGCCCTGGGGCGAAAATTTGAAGGGTGAGGCCATGGCCACACCATCCATGCCGGGCAGCGGCTGGCCGTCGTACTGGGCGAGCGCCGGCTTGGGATCCCAGGTATCCACATGGGAGGGAGCGCCTTGGGCAAAGATGTGCACGACCTGCTTGGCCTTGGCCGGCAGCGGCGGCGCCTTGGGCAGTAGCGTGGACTCCGCCTCCATCGCCTGCGCCGATGTTCCGAATAGTTCCTGACCGAAGAGGGCCACCAGACTTAAAGCCCCAAAGCCCATGCCCGCGCGTTGCAGAAATTGGCGGCGGGTGAGGAAGTGATCTTCCAGGCGGGCAGAGTGTTCGTGCTTGTATTTATCGTCCTGGTTCATAGTTTTCTGCTAAATGATTCGACGTTCCGGTCATGCATCTGGTTACTTATATTTAGTCGCACCGAAAGCAGAAAATGTCCAATAACAATTACATCAAAGGTGAATGTCAAACCTGCGCCGGGCACCTGGAATTTCCGGCGGACGCCACCGGTGAAACCATCGACTGCCCCCATTGCGGCGTGGCGACAGTGCTGACCGCGGGCCGGCCCGTGGCCCGCCGGCGGAAAATCCGGCTGGTTTTGGCGGCGGCACTGCTGCTGTTACTGTGTTCCGGCGTTCTATTGGCCGTGCATCATCGGAAGGCGAAACCGGACCGAAAGGTGGTGGCGGTGGTCAAGCCGGTGGCGACCGTGACGCCAACCCCGGCGGCGGCGGACAATACGCCTCCGCCCGCCCCGGCGCCGGTGGCGGACGCGGAGCGCACAAATGACTTCGGGATCTCGCCGCTCAAACTGGAAAACACTCCGGGAAGTTCATTGGTATACGTGACCGGCCGGGTGCGCAACCTGGCCGCCCGCCAGCGGTTCGGGGTCAAGATCGAGTGCCGGTTGTTTGACGCGGATGGCGGGGCTGTCGGCGCGGCGACGGATTATCAGCCGGTGCTGGACCCGTTCGGCGGCTGGAATTTTAAGGCGCTGGTCATGGAATCCCGGGCGAAATCGGCGGAGTTCGGCTCGATCATCGAGCAGCCGTGACGCCGGGACTTGGGCCCGGCTTGGTCAAATCTTTCCAGTTACGAATACCATCAGTATCACTAAAAGTTAAACCCGCGCACCGACCGGGATTGGGAATGTGATTGCAAAGTTGGCGGGGAATGTTGATTTTGGAGCTGGCTGGCAGTTTTGAGGTTTGGATCATCGGCCTTGGGGCGGATTTTCTGAGACTTCCAGTTGAATTTGTCAAACACCCATGGGGTGGCGGTTAAATGAATGGGCGCCCAATTTTAAGGACTTTATTTTTATGCATAATCCTCCCCGAACTCCTGGCCCGCTGGAATACCGTCCCTCCATTGACGGCCTGCGCGCGGTGGCGGTGCTGTCGGTGCTGGTCTTCCATCTGAATCACCACTGGCTGCCGGGCGGTTTTCTGGGGGTGGATGTATTTTTCGTGATTTCGGGCTTCTTGATCACCGCCATCATCCGCAAGCAATGTCAGGAGGAAAGCTTCAGTCTGGTGAAGTTCTACCAGCGGCGCATCGCGCGTATCTTCCCGGCCAGCGTGACGGTGGCCTTCGTCACCCTGCTGGGGGCGGCCTGCATCTATACCCCGCAGGACCTGGCGTTCACGGGCTCCTATTTCGTGGCGGCCATGCTGTCAGCCATCAATTTCAAGCTGATTTTTCAGGGCAGTTATTTTCAAATCTCCCCGGATGCCACCCCGTTTCTGCATTACTGGTCGCTGGCGGTGGAGGAACAATTTTACATCTTCTTCCCGCTGCTGTTTCTGTTGCTGTTCAAGTATGCCCGCCGGCATCTGGTGGGGGTGCTGGGCGTGCTGTGGACGGTCAGCTTTCTGGCCTGCGTGACGGTGACGGACCGGAATCCGTCCCTCGCGTTTTACCTGCTGCCCACGCGCGCGTGGGAACTGCTGGCCGGCTGCATCCTGGCGGTGGCGGCGGCGCAACCGCACAAGTTCCACCCGGCGTGGAACCGCTGGAGTTTTGTGGCCGGGCTGGGCTTGGTGCTGCTGTCGCTGGTTTTTATTCCGGAGAGCAACAGTTTTCCCGGCTGGCACCCGTTGTTGCCGGTGGCGGGTGCCGTCCTCATGCTGCTGCCCGGCGGTGACGCGCGGGTGGGCGAGCGCTGGCTGACCTTGCCACCGCTGGTGTTCGTGGGGCAGATATCCTATTCGCTTTACCTATGGCATTGGCCCGTCTTTTCGCTCGTGGATTACCAGTTGTTCCTCGCGCCCGAGCCGCTCCGTCTGGCCCTGAAAATCGGGCTGAGTTTTGGCGCGGCCGTGCTCAGCTTCCACCTCATCGAGCAGACGACGCGCGGCCGGCTCAACCAGCGCTCCGCTCGCAAGGTGGCGTATGCCTTCGCCCTCGTGGCCATTTTGGTCAGCGTGCCGCTGGGTCTCTGGGTGCGACGGACTAATTACGTGAATGCCACGCTCAGCGATGTGGCGAAGGGCGGCCTGATTTATCCGGTCAAAAACGGGACCAACTCCGTCGTCCTCCTGGGCGACAGCAATGGCTCGATGTATGGCAACGTGATGCGGGACATCTGTGCGGACGCAAATAGCCGGCTCACCGTGATCAGCGTGGGCGCCAGCGACCCCATGCCGCTGACCACTGGCACGCAAAGCCGGTTATGGCTGGAATCCCTGGCGGTGGTCAAACGTGAAAAGCCCGGCTGCCTCGTGCTCGCCTGCAGTTGGGCCGGCGTATTACACGACGACACCAACCGCCTCGCCGCGGCCCTGGCCGCTTTGCAACCGCTGGTGGGACACGTGGTGCTGCTCACCCAGCCGCCCAAACTGCCGCTGATCAATGCCCGCACCGCCATCCGCGACGGCGCTTCCCCCGTGTTATATGAAAACCCGGACTATCAACTGCTGCGCACCAATCGGAACCAATACGTGACCAGCTTTGATGCTGGCAGCACCTATGTCGTGAACGTCGCGGGTGTGTTTCAAAAGGCCAATGGCAGCATTCGGTTCCTGGATGACCGGGGGCGGCAGATGTATTACGACGCCGGGCACCTGTCGGTCTACGGATCCGATCTGGTCCGGCCCCAGCTCGAGCAGGCGATTTTCCATCCTATACACCAAGCTGGCGCTGCTGTTTCTCTGCCCGGCGGAAGGTGATTGCCCGCCGCAGGGCAGGGCAGGTCGTGACCTGCATTAGCCAAATTCACCTGTCAGTTTAAAAATAATACTTGCCTCCCCGCCGGTTCATGCTAATATTTAACCATATGGTTAACTGTTCGTCCCGATTGTTGAACCGCACCTTTGCCGCACTGGCGGACCCGACCCGCCGGCGGATCCTGGCGGAGCTCGCCGGCGGCGACCGTTGCGTCACCGATCTGGCGCGGCCTTATGCGATATCGCTGCCGGCGGTTTCCAAACACCTGCGCGTGCTGGAAAAAGCCGGGCTGGTCCGCCGCCGCCGCCGCGGCCGGGTGCATTCCATCCACTTGCAGGCCGAGCCCATGCAGCAGGCCGCGCAATGGATCGAGGAATACCGGCGGTTCTGGGAGGCAAGCTTTGACCGTCTGGACGAATATCTGAAAAAATTGCAGGCCGATGAAAAAACCGCTGAACACTCCAAATAAACCAAAAACCAAATAAAAATGAATACCACCGCAAACATCGAAGATAACAACCTCAAACTTCAACTCACCCGCGTTTTTGACGCGCCCCGCGAACTGGTCTTCCAGGCGTGGACGCAGGCGGACCATTTCCAGCAATGGTTCGGCGCGGCGGCGTGCGATGGCGCGTCATTGCAATCCGTGAAGGTGGACGCGCGCGTCGGCGGCAAATACCGCCTTCAGGTGCGGCGCCCCGATGGGGAATATTTCACCACGGCCGGAACGTATCGCGAAGTGAACGCGCCGGAACGTCTCGTCTTTACCTGGGCCTTTGAAAAGGACGGCAGCGGTGATGAATACGGTGAAGTCGAACCGCCCGAAATGCTCGTGACCATCGAGTTTCACGCCCGCGGAATGCAAACGGAATTGACCTTGACGCACGAAAAATTTGCGTCCGTCGAGAGCCGCGACCGTCACAATGAGGGCTGGACCCGTTGTCTTGAATCGCTGGGAAAATTCGTCAAAAAATAAATATATGGCTGTCCCAATGGAAAACCAAAAACTGGTCGGCAAGGAATATGTCATCACGCGCGAATACGCCGCCCCGCGCGAACTGGTCTGGCGCGCCTGCACCGAAGCCAAACACGTGGCGCAATGGTGGGGACCGCGCGGCTTCACCGCCCCCGTCTGCGAATGGGACGCGCAACCGGGCAACAAGATATATGTCGTCATGCGCGCCCCGAACGGAACACGTTATCCCATGGGCGGCGAGTTCTTGGAAGTCGTCCCACCCGAACGGTTGGTGACCCTCGCCGGCGCGTTGGATGAAAAGGGCGACCTGCTGTTCGAATTCCGGCACACCCTGACCCTCGCGGAGCAGGACGGAATAACGAAGCTCACCATGCATTCCCAGGTCGTGCGCGTGATCGCCCCGGACGCGGCCAAATACATCAGCGGCTTTGAAGCCGGCATGACCCAGAGCTTGGAACGGCTCGGCGAACATTTGCCAAAAATGAAATGAGGCATAATCTTGCCTCCAACCAACCTCTCTCTCTTAACCATGAGCATAACCCATAAAATTACCCTCGTACAACCGTACCTGTTCTTCGAAGGCCGCTGCGATGAAGCCCTCCAGTTCTACCGCCAGACGCTGGGCGCTGAAATTCTCTTTCTGATGCGCTACCAGGAAAGTCCCGCGCCGCCCGAGCCCGGCCCTTGCGCACCGCCGGACGGCGAGAAAGTCATGCACGCCAGCCTCCGCATCGGCGAAGCCGTGTTGATGGCCTCCGACGGCCGCTGTGGCGGGGCGACCTGCTTCAAAGGCTTTTCCCTCTCCCTGAGCATTACCGACGAGGCCGAAGCCCGGCGCATCTTCGCCGCCCTCACCGACGGTGGACACGTCATCATGCCCCTGACCAAAACCTTCTTCTCCCCGCTCTTCGGCATGGTCACCGATCGCTTCGGCGTCACCTGGATGATCATCTTGCCGTCCGCCACAGCCTAAGCGCCTGCCTGAATCAGTTGCCGGGTGGGAACGTCCGTCCCCACCGGTTCCAAATTCTCCTTTCCTACATCGTCGGCGGGTCTGTTACACAGGCCCGCCGCCGTTTTTTCATCCAGCCGGACCAACCCGCTGACGGTTGTTGGCAAATTTCCTCATTATTTCTTCCCAGGCCCCGGAACCTTGTCTTTGCCGGAGCCTTTAAAGAAATAATGTGGCCATGCTGAGCGTGGATTTTTGTTTTTTGGCGAGGCTTTGGCGAAGGAGCATGTCCGCAGCGACCTGCGACTGAGCCGAAACGACGCCAAAAACCAAAAAGACCGCTCCGGCCGCAGTTTCCACAGCCTGGCAGCAGTATTTCTTTACAGGCTCCATCGTAACCTTCTTGCAACGAAACCAAAACCGCCGCTATGCGCTCGGTTTATGTGTGTGTAAAACGTTAAAATTAAACAACAAACAACAAATTAACTCGTGTCCATATTATGCCATGACGTGGCCTGATTGAGGAGGTTTCCAAAAGAAGGTTTCTGTAGATTATTGGTCGAGTAGCCATGTGAGGTGGTGTAGCTCAAACAATAAGCTGAAACAAACTCAACGAAAAACAACAACTAGCATATGACCAAAACCTATAAGTTAGCCCTGCTGGCCGCCATCGGCCTCGCCAGTGTTACTGCGGCGCATGCACAAAACGGCGACCTGATCGTCGGTGTGTACCAACCCGGTGACAACAACACCACGACCGTCAACCTCGGTCTCGCGTCCGGCCTGTACAACGGCGAGACGTGGAGTCTCTCCAGCGCCCTCTCGGCGGCTGGCATCACCCTGACCACCAGCGGCCAGTACGGCGTGATCGGTTACACCGCGCCTGGCGGCGGCGCTGCGGACACATCCTACGCCACGTCCCAGAACTTCAACGATACGTTCGGCGACCCCGGCAGCAACTCCGCCTTCCAAGCCGATGGCCAAACGGACATCGCAACTATTTATAATCATTTGGGCACCGTGTCCACCTCCGCCTCCGGTCAGGCGGCCGGTACGGACTGGTATAACGAAACCGTCCTCGCCTCCGCCGGCTATCAGGCGGACAGCGGGATCAATCCCAACTCGGCTGTTGGCACGGCCGTCGCTCTGACCAGCGAAGTCATCGGCAGCGGCGCGGAAAACACGCTGCTGAATTTCAATCTCTCCACCGGCGGCATTTTGACCTACGGCACCGTCGCCGCTCCTGAACCCGCTGCCTACGGCGTGTTCGCCGGCCTGGGCCTCCTGGCCTTCTCCCTCCGCAACAAACTCGTCCGCAAACAAGCCTGATTTGTCCTGAAATTAACCCAACAACCAACCAATTAAATACAATTAAATTAACATGAATATTAAATCCTCCCTGATGGCTGTGGCCGTCGGTCTGGCTTCTCTGAGCCTGGCCAATGCCACCAACTACATCTATATGACTGGTTCCACGGCCGCCCGTGGTGCCGTCAACAACGCCCTTGCTGCCGGCGTCGGTTTCGACCACCCCCCCACGGTCACCGCCTACGGTGCTTCCGCTTCTTCCTCCGCTCAAAACGCCTCGGTACTGGTGTTCTCCAACACCGTCAGCGGCACCCCCACCATCGTCAAAGTTGATTGGTCCGGTTCCGAAGCCGGCATCATTGACGTCTCCGGTTCAGGCACGGAAAGCTTCTTGCTGGATCCGGGTGCTAACTCCGACGTCCCGTTTGTCGGTTCTACCAATACTGCCAGCGTCAGCAGTGCTGACGAAATCGCCCACACGGTTGACCTGGCCATGGCCGATAACGCCATCACCTATTCCAAGACCCCGAGTTCCACGGCTTCGGCAGCGCTCGCGAACGTGATTGTTCCGTTCGTGTTCGTCAAGACCACGACCACCATCACTGACCAGGGCTCCTTCACGAACCTCACAGCAGATGGCTTCAAGATCCTCGCCAGCGGTGGCGACAAGCTGGGCCTGTTCACTGGCAATACCACGAATGACACGAAGTATGTCTATCTCGCCGGCCGCGATGACAACTCCGGCACCCGCGTGAACGTCCTCGACGAAACCGGTTATGGTGCCGGCAAGTCTGTTAACCAAATCGTCTTGGCTGGTGCTACGCAGGCCATGGTGATTCAATCTGGTAGTGTCTACTACACGGATGAAGGTCAAGCCAGCGGTGGCACCCTTGCCAAGTCCCTGTATGACACGACCTCCGCCACGGACCAGATCAATGGTGGCACGGGCTTCATCGCCGTTGCCTACCTCGGCATGGCCGATGACGCTACTGCCGAAGGCAGCTCCTATGGCCAGGCCACCCGTCTCACCTATAATGGTGTGGCCTACTCCGTCGCCGCCGTGGAAAATGGCACCTACACCATCTGGGGCAATGAATATATCCTGAACAAGAGCGGTGCGGCCAGCTATGTCACGGCCCTCAAATCGGCTCTGGATAACTCCACCTCGGGCATTGCCAATTCCGCCTACAACGACGGTTACGAGATTCCCAAGCCCGCCATGCACGTTTCTCGTTCTGGCCCCTTGACCTCGCCCGTGTTCTGATAGTTGATTGATTATCTCATGCCGGCGTGAACCTCGGTTCACGCCGGTTTTTTCCTTTGATTGATTTGGCCCCCGAACCTGATTTACACGTGATGTTACGGCAAAGAGCATCAAGCTGGCCGCCATGAAAACCACCCTGCGAATTTCACTGCTTTTAAATGCCGGCCTGCTGGCCGGCTTGGTTGTCTGCTGCTGTCTCGCCTTGCATCATTCGTCCGCCCCGGCGGCCATGCCCCCGCCGGCCCTGCTCGCTGTCCATGTTTCCGCCCCCGCCTCGCAGTCGCCTGCGCCCCGGTTTCACTGGAGCCAGTTGAATGCCGATGACTATCATTTTTACGTAAAAAATCTGCGCGACATCGGTTGTCCCGAGCTTTCTGTCCGCGCCATCGTCACTGCGGATGTGAATGTCGTGTACGACAAACTCCGGCGGGAATTGGCGCAGCAACTGGCCGTTCTTACCAATGCCCCCCTGGCCGGCAATCTTCAGGCCTATAATGACCGCCAAGCCTCCCAATCAGCGCTCCAAACGGAGCTCCAAAACCTCCCGACGGAAGCCGCCGCGAAAATTGAAGAACTGCTCGGCTACGGCCCCCTGCCCGAACCTGGCTCTGCCAGCCCTGAACCGGCTCTTCACCCCCGGGTGCAGCCCGCCGCGCCCGTGACCCTGCCCCTCGCCATGGAGTCCGTGGATCTCGCCGCCGTCGATCTCAGCGACCAACAGATCCAGGCCATCAACGCCCTGCGCCAGAGCTTTCTCGATAAAATCGGTGGTCCCGATCAGGACCCCAATGACCCCGCCTATCAGGCCCGCTGGCAGCGGGCCCAGCCCGAAGCTGATGAGATCCTGAACCACATCATCGGCGACGATGGCATGGAAGAAATGCGCATCTTCGTCCTGTCCAATGCCCAGGCTCAGGCCCAGGCGGAGGCCCAGTCCGCTGCTCCAGCCAATCCCCCGCCCGCTGCGCCGCCCGATGGTTCCCAGCCCTACACTGAGGTCAATTCCCAGCCCCCGGACAATGCCCCGGCCAACATGCAGGACAACGTCCAAACCACCGACCCCGCCGCCAATCCCTGAACCTCGGCGGATTATAAACTATCGTTCTGGTGGGAGAGTGATGCCTAAATAATCTGACTGTTATTTTGTCCCCCGCCCACGCCTGGACCTGCCACCAACACCTTACGAATACGAACCCATGGAACCCCCGCTCTGCCATTTACATAAATGGCGGAGCGGGACGGGGAGAGGTGGGGCTGCTCTCTCCATCTCATACCACCCCGCTTTTCTGCTGCTCGCCGGGGGCAGTGTCAGGCTGCGCCCACCTGGAGTTTTCGGTGAAATTCGCCGCTGACAATCCGCCTAATTCTGCTAGAGTAACGGCCAGATGAAATCAAGCGCGCCCTTGAACTTTCCGCCGGAAGTGCCCATTTGGGTGGATCCGGAGCGGTTGAGCGGAGCGCCTTGCTTCCACGGGACACGGGTCCCGGTGGAAAGCCTGTTCACCAACTTGGAAAGCGGTCTCAGCTTGGACGAATACCTTGATTGTTTTCCCGATGTAACGCGGGCGCAAGCTGTGGCCGTGCTCGAATACGCGCACAAGCTGACGCTCCAACCGGTCGCATGAACGTGCTGCGCGATGCTTGTGTGCCGCGCCCATTGCGCCGGTTTCTGCCGGGCCACACGGTTCGCGTTGCGCAGGAGATGGGCTGGGGTCAATTGAAGAATGGCGCGCTGCTAAAAGAGCCTGAGTTGGGGTTTGATGCTTTTATCACCTCAGATCAAGACCTGAAATGCCAGCAAAAGGTCGTTGGCAGAAAACTCGCCATCCTTGTGCTCCCGACCAAGGATTGGGCGGCCATTTGGCTCAAGGCTGGGGAAATTGCCGCCCAAGTTGCAGAACTGAAGCCTGGAGATTTTGTGGAATTGAATTGGATATGATTGTTTTTAAGCGCGAACCCGGCTCTTCCCGGCAAGCCATGGCGGCATTTTTTGCCATCCCCCGGCGGGGCGGCACCGGTGTCTTGGCCAAAAAATTTCCATTCCCGCTTGTCAAAAACAAATAATCTCGATTTAGTGGCGGGCGTGCGCCGCTTGGACAAAAAAAATCCAACCACAACTCCCGAGCGGGTCCCTCCGCATTGGTACGCATGGCTCCCGGCCGCCCTGCTCCTGCTCGCCACCCTGGCCCTCTACTGGCCCGCAGTGCATTGTGACTTCATCAACTTCGATGATCCGGACTATGTCACCGCCAATCCGCACGTACAAATCGGGCTGACCTGGACCGGCATCCAATGGGCCTTCCTCCATACCGTGTCCGCCAACTGGCATCCGCTGACCATGGTATCCCACATGGTGGACTGCCAGTTGTTCGGCCTGAAACCCGCCGGCCACCATTTCACCAGCGTGCTATTACACGCCCTCAACGCTGCGCTGGTTTTTATGCTGTTGCGCCAGTTGACCGGTCGCCCATGGCGGAGCCTGCTGGTCGCGGCTTTGTTCGCGGTCCATCCCCTGCGGGTGGAATCCGTCGTCTGGGTGTCGGAACGTAAGGATGTGCTGAGTGGCTGCTTTGGTCTGCTCTCCCTGCTGTGTTACGTCCGTTATGCGCAAAACTGCGACCGCCCACCGTCCGCCATCCGGAATCCACCAGAGGAAAACTGTTTCCTTTCACCCGCCTACTGGCTGGCGTGGATCTGTCTGACCCTGGGTCTGATGTGCAAGGCCATGCTCGTCACCTGGCCATTTGTGATGTTGTTGCTCGATTTCTGGCCTTTGCAACGCTTCCAGCCCGGCCGCATCTGGCGCTTGGTGCGGGAGAAAACCCCCTTTCTGGCCCTCGCTGCCATCATAAGCATCGTGACCTTTCTGGTCCAGCAGCACATGGGGGCCATGCAGGGCGGTGAAAGCTGGACATTCGGCGCCCGCCTGGGAAATGCCCTGTTGGCTTATGCCCGGTATCTGGAAAAAATGTTCTGGCCCGCGAAGCTGGCCATATTCTACCCGCACCCGGGTGCCTGGTCGTTGGTCACGGTGCTCGTGGCGGGCGGATGCTTGTTGGGCCTGACCGCGCTGTTCTTCGCGCTCCGGCGGCGGCAGCCCGTCCTGCTCATGGGCTGGCTATGGTTTGTCGGCATCCTCGTGCCGGTGATCGGGCTCGTACAGGTCGGGTCCCAGGCCATGGCGGATCGCTACACCTACCTGCCCTCAATTGGCATCCTGCTCCTCACCGTCTGGGGCGCGGCGGAACTGACCTTACGCTGGCCCGGTACGGTGAAGTGGGCCGCCGGTATCGTGACCGTCGGGGTGTGTCTGGTCCTCACCCGCCAACAACTCGGCTGGTGGCGCGACAGCCAGACCCTCTACCAACATGCGCTCACCGTCACGGACGATAATTACATTGCACACAACCTGCTGGGCCTCGACCTCATGGACCACGACTATTTTACAACGGCCGCCGATCAATTTCAGACGGCCCTCCGCCTGAAACCTGATTTTGCCTTTGCCCACAACAACCTGGGCAACGCCCTATACAAGCAGGACCAGCCTGGTGCGGCCATCGTCGAATATCAGGCCGCCCTCCATTTGGCTCCCGCTTATGCCCCCATCCATCGCAACCTCGGCATCGCCTTCTTCAAGCTTGGGCAGGTGGATGACGCCATCGCCCAATATCAGACGGCCATCCAACTCCAGCCGGATGATGCCAAGGCCCACTATGTCCTCGGCATCGCCTTGGGCCGGACGGATCAATTGGACCAGGCCATACATGAATTTCGCGAGTCCGTTCGCCTGAACCCTACCGACCCGCTCGCTCACAATAATCTGGGCAACGACCTCGCCAAAAACGGACAAATGGAAGAGGCCATCCGTGAATTTCGGGCCGCCCTCCGCCTGGACCCCGCCTGCGAACCCGCCAAAAAAAACCTCGCCCAAGCCCTGGGCCAGCCCCTTCCACCCTGAGCCCTCTGCCCTCCGACCTCTGCCCCCTACCTCGCCAGCTTTTCCAGTTCCTCCGCCGCCGGCGCAAAATCCGACCGCCGCCGCAGCGTCTCCCGCAACTCCTGCCGCGCGGGCTCCACTTCCCCCTGCGCCAAAAGCATCACTGCCAGATTATAGTGCACCCCCGCATTATCCGGCTCCAGCTTCAGTATCTGCCGGTAAGTGCCGATTGCCGCCAAGTAATTCGTCCCGGCCGCATACGCATTGCCCAGTTTCAGCAGTAAATCCGTCCGCCCCGGCGCCCGTTGCACCGCCGCCTGATAATCCTTCGCCGCCGCGTCCTCCTGGCCCCCATCCAATGCCATATCGCCCAGCCGCCGCCAGGGTTCCGCCTCCGTCGGAAACCGTGCCGCCGCTTGTTCATAACACGTCGCCGCCTCCGTGACCCGTCCCTCCGTCTCCAAAAATCCCCCCAAATTCATCCACAGGCTTGGCATGTCCGGGTCCAGCTTCACCGCCTGCTGCAGTTCCGCCACCGCCTGGTAATAGTTCCCCCCTTTGGCCAGCGCCACCGCCAGGTTGTTCCGCGCCTTCACATGCTCCGGATGCAGCGCGATCGTCGTCCGAAATTGCACCATCGCCTCCGCTATCCGTCCCTGATCCTGCAGCTCCATCCCCAGGTTATAATGCGCCATCCACGACCCCGGGTTTTTCGCCAGTGTGTCCTGCCACAACGTCTCAATATTCCGGTACGCCCCGCACTGATGCCACGTCAATGCCCCCAGCACCACCAACACCGTCCCGGCCGTCCACCCCCGTGCGGATCCCGGCAGCCGGGCCGCCCCCGCCGCTACCACCGCAAACAAGCCGATCGCCGCCACATACTGGTAATGATCCGCCACGTAGGAATAACGGAACGTATAATCCGTGATGAACCCCAGCAATGGCGTCAGCGTCGCCGAAAAAAAGATCACCCCCGCGAGCGGACCCCGCCCGATTTTCACCCGCCACCACCACAGCCCCGCCGCCACCATGCCCAACCCGAGCAGCGGCACATATTGGATCAGGCTCGCAGGATTCAAATCCCAGTGCGGATAACTGAACGTGAGCGGCGCCGGCCAGACCAGTTTGCCCGCATAGAACCACAACGCCCGCCCGGCCAGCAGCCATCGCTGCGCCCCCGTCAGCGCCGGCCCCGCGTCGTCGTTGTACGTGCCCAGATTCCCCTCCCACCAGATCGACACCAGCCCCATCAAAATGCCCGCCAGCACAAACGGCACGATCTGCCCCGCCCGGGCCGCCGTGAACCGCTCCCGTCGCAGCCATACGATCAACACCAGCGCCACCGGCAAGGTGCAGGCCGTCGTTTTCGCAAACAACGCCAGCAGCCCCGCCGCCAGCGCCAGCCCGTAAAAACGCCACCGCTCCGGCCCCGGCCGGTCCAAAAACGTCACCCACCCCAGCACCGCCAGCAGATAAAAGAACAGCGACTCCACATTCTTCAATTCCGTCACCCACGCCACCGATTCCACATTCACCGGGTGCAGCCCGAACAACGCCGCCGCCAGCCACGCCCCCGGCACCCGCAGCCGCCGCAGCACCAGCCATACCAATACCGCATTGACACCATGCAACAACACGTTCACCAGGTGATAGCCCAATGGATTCAAACCCCACAGCCCGTGCTCCAGCCTCAGCGTGGTAAAGACCAGCGGAAAATATTGCGATTGCGTATGGGCCGTGAACCAAATCTCGTGGAGCCCGTTGGTATCCGTCAGCAGCGGATTCGCCGTCACATACTTGTCATCATCCCAGATGAATCCCCCCTGCAACGCCGGCACATAGGCTGCCACCACCAGCCCCACGAGCAGCACCGCCAGCAGCCATAACTGTCCCGACCCGGCCGCAGAAATGCCGGTCGGCCCTGGAGGTTGGGTCGATTTCGGGGCCGGTCGGACTTTGGGTGGCATGATGTGGTTTCAACCCTACCCGGTCGCGGTTCTGAAGTCCACCGCTCCCGGCCCGGCCGGCCTCTTATTTGGCCGCTGGTTTTTGCCCCAGCGTCTTGGCCAGTTCCGCCGTCCGGGCGGTGGCCTTGACCCGTTGCGCCGCCGTCAGCGGACGGCAGGCCACGTCGCCATGCGTCATGGTGCCATCCAAATCTTCCTCGTAATGCCGGGCGATCAGGTTGCCATTATGGTCAGCCACTTTGAACCAGGCATACGCCTCCACCGGATCCACCGGCACGCAGGTCCCCTCCACATACAACCGCCCCACGTTCATCTGGGCCAGGGCAAAGCCGCGCTCCGCCGCCGCCCGGTAATATTTCATGGCCTGCTGGCAATTCTGCGCCACCCCGGTCCCGCCAGCTTCATAGACCGACCCCAGATTGTTGCCCGCGCTGAGGTCTCCCTGCGCCCATGCCTTTTCAAACCATTTGCGCGCCTCGGCAAGATTAACCTTCACCCCCCGGTAACCCAAATAAATATCCCCCAGCGTCAGCTCCGCATCCAGCCGGTTCTGCTCCGCCGCCCGCGTATACCATTTCACCGCCTCCACCATGTTCGTTGGCACACCCTGCCCCAGCTCATATGCCCTGCCCAAGTTGTTATCTGCCGCCGCATACCCTTGGGCCGCCGCTTTCCGGTACCATTGCAGCGCGATCCCATAATCCTGCGGCACTCCCAGGCCTTGCGTATATAATGCCCCCAGATGATTTTCCGCCGCCGCGTTCCTCTGGTCCGCCGCCTGACGCAGGTAAGATAATGCCTGGGCATAATTTTGCGTCACCCCTTCACCCAGGGCATACGCCCGCCCCATAAAATATTCCGCCCCCGCATCCCCTTTCGCCGCCGCCGGCCCTGCCGTAGCCAGGGTGAACGCATCCGCCGCCATGGTGATTTGTGCCGCCAACCCCAACATCAGGCCCAGCAACAGCATCCCGCACAGTGTTTTTGCATGACCAAGCATGACTTATCTATTACATAGTTTAGGCGCCGGTGTCATGTGAAGAATGGGCGGCAGATGCAACGGATAGGTCACAAATCAGACCTCAATGTTACAAATCAGTGAATGGTTTGCTGAATCCTGCCACCGGCCCGCCGTAAGTCCCTCCAATATTCATGTTTTTCCCATAATTAGCTTATTATTCCACGCGTGTCCTGAAAGCGTTACTATGTGGCCGTAAATGAATAGTTGGAGCCCGCCTTTGCCCGTATAGTGTTATGCCTGTCCTCGGAGAGGGTGATCAGGAAGGCAGCTCAAAAATAGACCATCAAATTGATTTAAATGATATGAACCGTATACAACGCATCGTAGGTAAATTATTCTTGGGAGCAACGGCCCTGCTGGCCCTCCTCCCGGTCGCCGACGCCCTGCCATTCACGTCCCAATATGGCGACCTTGCCCTCGGCTTTCGTAAAGTCGGCTCTTATCAGAGCTCCTATGAAGAGGTGGTGGATATCGGACCGGCCACCAACTACATCAACCAAGCCGCCGGCACGACGGTCAACATCACTCAATATCTTGCCGCCCAGCTTGATCCGGATTCCTACGCCAACCTCACCAACTTGAACTGGTCCGTCACCGGTTATGTCATTGCCAATAACATACCCCAGGCCCCCGGGTATCCCAAAAATACCCTCTGGTATTCCATTCCCCGGGTCAGTTTCGGCGTACAAAACACTCCCCCCGTCCGGGACACTGGCATCGATCAGCAACAAGCAACACCTTCTATTCAAAGTATTCTCAACGGCGCAGCCGTAATTTCCGGCAATCTATCCGCCGGTTCAGTCAACACCACGACCTTTGTGCAGGAATACGACCCCTCCGCCAACAACCAAAATTATGGTGCTTTCATCTCCGATTCAGGTAATGTCGCCAACTCTGATTTGCAAGGCAACGGGCCGGCGGACATAAATGGTAACCCGATTAATTTGGAAAACACCACCGTCGCCCCCTTCTCCGTCGGTGTGCAATCGGACCTCTATGAATTGCGCCCCACGGATTCCGCGAATCCCGTCGATCCCCACACTCTCCAGACCAGCGGGGCCGGCTACTATGCCGGATACTTTACCCTGAACCCTGATGGTACCATGACCTTCACGGCTGCCTCCGCCCCCGTCCCCGTTTTCTCCGCTGATGTCACCAACGGCACCGCCCCGCTGACGGTCAACTTCACCGATGCCTCCACCGGCACCATCACCAACTGGTTCTGGAATTTTGGTAACACCCATACCGCCACCATCTCCGCCGTCAACACGACCAGTGGCAACACCTCCTATACCTATCTCACCAACGGCAGCTACAACGTCACCCTCACCGTCACCGGACCCAACGGCACCAACTCCGTGACTTATACCAATTACGTCGTCGTCGGCTCCTCCACCCCGCCGGCCCCGGTCGCCGCCTTCACCGGCACCCCCACCGTCGGGTTCGCCCCGCTCAAGGTCATCTTCTCCGACACCTCCACCGGCAGCATCACCAACTGGCTCTGGACCTTCGGTGACGGCCACACCTACACCAACACCGTCTCCGGCACCGCCACCAACACCTACACCACTGCCGGCACCTACACCGTCAAGCTCGCCGTCGCCGGACTTGGCGGCGCCAACACCAACACCCAGACCGGTTACGTCGTCGCCTCCGCCACCCCCAGCCTCTCCAACTTGAGCTTCAACAACGGCACCTTGATCTTGGGCGGTACCAACGGTCCCGTCGGTGTGCAATACCGCATCCTGACCACCACCAACCTGACCCTGGCGATTACCAACTGGACCCCGGTCCTCACCAACACCATTCCCGTCAGCGGCATCTACGGCTACACCAATCATTTCGCCACCAACGCCGCCGCCTACTTCCGCCTCGTCTCGCCGTAAGCAAACCCTTTAAAGGCTCTTAAAACTACCAACGGGGCAAGGCCAGTCGCCTTGCCCCGTTGTTTTTTTCATTTCAGCTTTCTATTTTTTCCTTCACGCCACCGCCGCCTGCCACACACTGGGCGGTTCAACCTCCCGTTCAATTTCCCGCGCCTTTTCCCGACGTGCCCGGCGTAACTCATAATCCGCCTGCAATCCCGTCCATAATTCCGCGCTCGTCCCGAAATATCGGGCCAGCCGCAGGGCGGTGTCCGCCGTGATGCCCCGTTTTTCCAGGACGATTTCATTCACCCGGCGGGGCGGCACATGCAGCGCCCGAGCCAGTGCGTTCTGTGAAAGTTCGCGCGGCCGCATAAACTCTTCCCGCAAAATTTCCCCCGGATGAATTGGTGCCAGCAAGTTCGCTTTCATAATGTTAATGATAATCCACATCGTCTCTGGCATCAACCTCGGCACCATTGCCGACTAACACCTCACGAATACGAACCCAGGCAACCCTCTCCCCGCCATTTGAATAAATGGGGGGGAGGGACGGGGAGAGGTGGGGCTGATCTCTCTGCTTTGCCCGGTTGACGCCTCCCCGCTCCGGGTTTAGAATCTCCTCACGATTTGCAAACCCTTCAAGCCATGAACACTCTGAAATCCCGATTCCAGTTTTGGCTCGGATTGCTCCTCCTGTGCCTGCTGCCCCTCAGCGCCCGCCCGGCCGTCACTACGCCGCCCGCCGGGATTATCGGCCACGTCCAAGGCCACGGCATCTGGGTCGTCACCGTGTCCACCCTTGCCGGCAAGACCCTCGACAGCCAGCCAACGGACCAATTCAGCAATTTCAAAGTGACCTTGCCGCCGGGCAAATATGTGTTGCAGCCCATCTTTTATCCGCCCGTCATCCCCGGCCAACCCACGCCCGATTACGTCATCGCCGGGCCAACCAAAATAGTGACCGTCCTCAAGAACCGCTACACCTACATCATCCTGCCCACCGCTCTCCCTCTGCCCCAGCCCTCCGCCCTTGGCCCGTGAAATCTGGCTCCCCTATTTCACCGGGCTCTCCGCCCCCCGCGCGCACCGTACCCGCATACTGTCCGAAAAGTGTCACCATCTGTTGCGCAATTGTAACTCAGCCGACGTTTTTGGGTAACATCTCGGCGGCATCCTGTCCGCTCGAATGTTTGCCGACCAGAATCTGGTTTTGCAGGAGAAGGAGTTGCTTCCCTCCGCAGAATGGACGCCCCGCTGTCAGGGCTGGCTGGGGTTGCGCATCGCCGCCGGACAGGGCTACTGGCTCCCGACCGGGGCCGCCGTCCGCCCCCTCGCCTTCGGCGACGTCCTCTTTCTCGGCGGCAACCTCAACGGCACCTTTCGGGCCAGCCAGCTTGGACCCCTGAAATTTCACTTTTTCACCGTTCAACCCCAGCTTCTCATCGGCATCCTGACTCTGAACGAAGGCCATCTGCTGGATGATGCCGCCAAAAAACCCGACGCCCCCGTTCTGGCCTTCTCGCCGGCCGATACCGTCGGCGAACTCTTTGCCGGCCTCGTCGCCCAAGCCTTCGTTGATCAGCTTGCCCGCCGCTGCGCCGGATTGCACCTCTGGTCCGTCGCCATGGCCGGCCTTCTGGCCGTCCTGCCCGAAGCCCCCATTAGCGATGACAAGTTGCTCCAGCGCTTCCGTCAACTTATCGGGCAGATGCCTGAGAGCGAGCTCGCCGCCCATTCCCTCGCCGCCCTCGCCGGCCGCCTCCATTGCAGCGAACGCCATTTCAGCCGCCTCTTTCGCCAGCAATTCGGCATCTCCCTCCGCGCCCGCCAGATCGAGCTCCGCCTCCAGCGCGCCCGGCACCTGCTCGTCAGCTCCAATGCCAAAATCATCAATGTTGCCCTCGATAGCGGCTACCACCACTTGGGTCTGTTCAACGCCCGGTTTAAAAAACGCTTCGGCATGACCCCCGGCGAATGGCGCCGTCAAAATGTCCCCAAACAATTACCGCCTCGCCCCCGCGAAGGCACCAAAAACCGGCCGGGTGGCTCCCGTCTGGCCGCCCTGCCCTGAATCATTTCATCCTGAACCAACCCTTTACCCTTAACGATCAATAACCGACCGATTTATGACCATCAACCTCCTCCTGAACCAGTCGTTTTTCGCCGACAGCGCCGCCGTGTTCGCCATCAAGAACGCCACCGTTGAAGGGCAGGTGACCGTCATTGTCCTCCTCCTGCTCTCGCTCTTCAGTTGGACCATCATCCTCACCAAATTCC
>Ga0182012_10000174_pt1 | contig 71067 bp, 58 predicted proteins | sample 612S2SmetaG_FD_120486 | JGI IMG/M metagenome (GOLD analysis project Ga0182012, IMG submission 120486) | Permafrost microbial communities from Stordalen Mire, Sweden - 612S2S metaG | ecosystem: Environmental > Terrestrial > Soil > Wetlands > Permafrost | place: Sweden: Stordalen | collected... | reverse complement strand
CTGCAAAATAAGCCTCCTTCCAGGCGGCTGGTTTTGTTCCACTAATGCGGTTCTCCGAGGATGTGCGGAACGAACCCAACTCCGGCATTTTCGCCTGACCGTTCAAAGTTACTTTTCCGCAAAGGCCCGCGAGTTGCTCACGCGGTTTTCGCACCTTCCCGCCGCCGGAAATCGAAATGTGAGGAACGAAGCCAGTTCCGTTCGCCTACACGCCGCGCCCCTTATCGAGGGCGCTTTGCGTCAGCCGTCCAGAAATGCAAAACAAGCTTCGCTGTAACCGTCTGGTTTTCTTCCACTTGCGCGGGTCGCCAAGGGCGCGAGTGGGGTCACGTGCAGCTTTTTTCCCCAGGCAAATTCGACGAGAGGGCACGCGGAATCAGATGTGCAGAACGAACCCAACTCCGGCATTTTCGCCTGACCGTTCAAAGTTAATTTTCCGCAAATGCTTCCGAGTTGCTCACGCGGTTCTCGCACCTCCCGACCACCGGAAATGGAAATGTAAGGAACGAAGGCAGTTCCGTTGGCCCATCAGGCCGCGCCCCTTATCGAGGGCTTTGCGTCAGCCGTCCAGAAATGCAAAACAAGCTTCGCTGTAACAGGCTGGTTTTCTTCCACTTGCGCGGGTCACCAAGGGCGCGAGTGGGGTCAAATCCGACGAGAGGGGCACGCGGAGTCAGATGTGCGGAACGAACCCAGTCTCGCGTTTTCTTGCCCACCACAATTTGCGGCTCTCTCTGCGACGTCGGGTCACCTGGCTCCATCTTCTCACCGGTCGGGTTGATTCGCCGCCGCCGTCATTGGCAGACCCAAGGCAGGACTCGCCCGAGAATATTTTTTTGTTAGTGACTCAGGTGCTGAAGGGCCCGCCTTGGTCCCATTCACGGTTCGATCGAGGTAACCGACCAATGCATTCACTTCAGCCGGCGTTCCCACGACCGGCGGCATGAAGTTGCGGTACGGGGAATCGGCCGGCGCCTGATGGAGTAAGTTGACGATCCGCGCGATGGCCTCGCGGTCGTGACCTTCGAGCAGCTTTCGCATGGAACGATAGCCATCCACCGTATGGCAATTCATGCATTGGCCGCGGAACATCATCTCTCCGGTTTCCATTTGCGAATCCCTCCAGGGGCTCGAAGCAGCGTAGCCGACTTCATTCAACCGCGCGACATCGCTGCGGCGCACGCCGTTCGAATACATGTGCTGTCCAATGGTGTAAGGTTTGCGGATCATTTCCCGCGCATGCTCTGTGGCTCCGGTGGCGCACAGGGCGAGCACCAGAACGGCCACGCCATGTCCGAATCCAAAATCACGGGGATTGCGGATCGCGAGGAAGTAAACCACGGCGAGGATGGTGGCCGAGGTCATGACGGTGACTAATGCGGCGCGGGTAATTTGGGTGAAGACCCCGGAGCCGATGGTGCTGATGCCCGCCTGCATCAGGTGACGGCTGGATTCGGGGACAGACGCGAGATACCACACCAGCGCGAGGGGCATGAGCAGGAAAGCCGGCACCAGCCACCTCGCTGACCAGGAGATCCACTCGGTTTTCAGACGCGGGTGCTCGAAGCCGTTGATGCGGCTGGCCGTAATGAGCGCCCAAACTCCCGCCAGAGCGAGACATACGAGCGTCCGGAGCACCAGGCTGGGCCAGTAAGTGGGGTTGAAGAAAGCGGACCAGAAGCGTGACGCCTCCTGTCCGGTGCCCGCTACGGCGAGCCACGCGCTTCCCGGAGTCAGCATGAAGGTGAGGATGCCGTTGATGATTACCAAAGTGCACCAACTGGTTCCCGCGTAGATCCACCCCAGGCGCAAGTGGAGTCGATCGCTGACGCGGCCCCACGTGTAGTAATAAACCAGGGCGGTACTGATCTCGACCAGAAAGAAGCACCATTCCATGGCCCAGCCGAAGACGAAGTTATGAATCAATGTACTGGTGCTCTCCGGACTCGCGAGACCGATGGCGAACCAGATCCCCACTCCCGACACCGCTCCGAAGGAAGTGGTGAGGACGAGAAAGAATTTCGAGTGAGCGCGAATGGCCGTGAGCCATTCGCCGCTGCCATCGCGCAACGCTTTGCGCTCCGCCATGGGAAGATAAAATCCGCCCCCTACCGCGAAGTGCGAAATCATCACATGGAATATGGCGATAATGCCGATCACCCAGGCGCTTCCAAGAATCGGAACGTCCCAAACGGGGTAATTCATCGTTGTCTATTTCTCCCTTTTCGTGGCGGAATCATAAGTGGGTATACCCCAGGTCGGCATACCCCAGCGCGATCAGCAGAATCATGCCAGACAGGACAAGGACTCCGCCCCAGGTGACGAAACGTCCGGCCGTGCCAGCTTTGCCCTTGGGGTCGAACAAAGGCACCAGCGTCCAGAAAATCAATACGGCGGCGAACAGGCCCATACCCAGCAACTCCCCGGTGACGCCCGGAACAAACCGCCCAATGATCTTGAGGAGATGGAATGGGGGCATGAAGTACCACTCGGGATGAATGCCATTTGGGGCGGAAGCGAGAGGGTCCGCCTGCGGTCCCAGATCCCACGGGAACAGGGTAGCCAGGATGGTGATCACATTCAGGGCGATCAACCACATTCCCAGATCCATCGCGAAGAAGTTGGGAAAGAACGGCATGGTCTGCTTTTCGCTGGCCGGGCGCGATTCCTCGCCGGGGGGTGATGCGTTGCCGTGCTTCTGAACCAGGAATAAATGGAACATCAACAGCGGCAAAAAGAGCAAAGGCAAAACCACGACGTGCAATGCGAAGAAGCGCTGGACGGTGTCCGGGCTTACTTGCGGACCGCCTCGGATGAGGTCCGCAAGTACCGGCCCGACTACCGGAATCATGTTCGAGAATTGCAGTCCGATCTTGGTGGCGACGAAGGACAGCTCATCCATGGGCAGCAGGTAGCCGCTGAAACCAAAGACCAGAGTGAGCAGCAAGAGAACCAGGCCGCTCCACCATGCGAACTCGCGCGGCTTCCGATAAGCCTTCATAAAGAAGGCGGAGAACATGTGGACGCAAACCGCGAAAACCATCAGGTTTGCGGACCAGGAGTGGACGCTGCGGATCAACCAGCCGAAGTCGATGTCGTAAGTGATCTGCCGAACGGAGTCGTAGGCATCTTTCCCCGGGCGAAAGTAAACCAGCAGCAGGATTCCGGTGAATAACTGGATGATGAAGAAGAACAGCGAAAGGCCGCCCCAGTAATACCAGAACGAATGGCGGTGCTGAGGAACGGTCTTGTGTTTGGCGAGCGCGATGACATCGGAAATTCCCAGGCGCTCGTCGAGCCAGTCGTACAGTCCCGGCTTGGTTTTAGGCTCGGGATACAGTAACGTGCCCATCGGCCACCTCCACCTTGAAATTTGTGAGGCCTCTCGGTGGAGGGCCGGCGATTACCGCGCCGGTATTCATGTCATAGGTGCCGCCATGGCAGGCGCAGAAGATGCGCGAATTGCGGGGTTCGAACTTCACCGTGCAGCCGAGGTGCGTGCAAACCGCGTCGAAGGAGACATAACGCCCGTCGGCATGGTGGATCAGCAGGGCAGGACGCGAACCGAACAGGAACATGGTGGCGGAACCCGCGCCCGGAAGATCTTTCAGAGGAATGGAAACGGTGGAGACCTGTCCCTGTTCATTGGCGCGCGTAACGGGCGTGCTCAGGTAGCGGTAAACCGGATATCCGGCCGCGCCGGCGTAACATGCCGCGACTAACCCGGTGCCGATCTTGATCAATGAATCGCGCCGCGAAGAATGCGGCGGGTTTAGTTCGGGGTTCAACGCTTCGCTAGACATATTTTTCCTCCATCGGTTTTGCGGCTTTCATGACGGTGACCAGATAGCCTAGAAAGCCCAGCGCCGCGACGAATAAGAACAGAAATATTCCGACGACGGACCAATTGGTCACTACCGAGCGATTCCATACTTCGAAGCCGTGATCGCGGAGCGTGTAATCGCGGATTCCGTCGCGCACCAGGACCTCGCAAACGACATTGAGGAAAGCGAGCAGGGCTGCGCCGATGGCCAGAACGCCGGCCATGCGGCGGGTGACAAGAGCGACTAATCCAAGAGCACCCAGCAGCGCCGCCGTGGCCGCCCAACCATAGGTGAACGGACGGTAGAGGGCATCCGCGCCGACCTGGCTCATCACGCCAGAAGGCTGCAGGGCCAGGGCCTGCTCGCCAAACACCGTCTGCGCGATGAGCAGGGCGGCGATCAGAACGCCTCCGAACCGCCGGAGAAACGCGCGGGTGTCGTCGTCCAGATCCGACTTCAGAGCCAGTAGCAGGAGCGCCGCTCCGGTAACCGGAAATGCTCCACTGACAAAGAAGAGCCAGCGGGCGATCAGAGTGGGATCGGAATGATTCAACTGCACGCCGGAGGGATTCGCGTGATACATGGCGCTCCAGACCTGTGGGCGGAGCATGAGGGTCATATTGTTGCTGTAAATGAACGCGATGGTGAGCACGAGCAACAGGGAAGCGAGTCCCGTGGATGTCCAACCCTTGCGCTGATCGGCGCGTTTCGCCACGACGTAGAGGCCGTAGTAGCTGGCCATCAACAGGAAGATGACCGAAATCCAGTAGGCGCCCATCAGAACGCTGCTGGTGTAGAGCGCGCGACCGTAGAGCACCTGCGCGAATAGCAGAGGCGGGATACCGAGATTGATGACATAAGCCATGACGGTGGGCAGCCTGTGGGCCAGCAATCCGGACACCTGCGTCAACGTGGCGGAGTGGCTCCAGCGCGAAATTACGTGAAGGGTAACGCCGACAGCCAGGCCGGCTATCAGCAGATCGACCGCCACCAGGTGGAGCGCGAAGGTTACCAGATGCAGCAGCTTGAAAAGCCAGATCGGCGCGGGCAAAGGGATCGGGTCAACCGAGGGAATTGGCATCATATTCGCCGATGTACTGCAAGTGAGGAACCGTGCGCGATGACACGATTCGATCAATGTTTACAAGGGCAATGGACGATGCGGGCGCGCCGCCCGGAGCGAAATGGCGCGATCCGCCGGAGCGGGCTGGGTGAGATGGCCCAGGACCGGGGACTATTATGCGGCTGCCGACGCCACATTCTGTTCGTTGCGCCGGGACCACGATTCCCACACAAAACCGATGCTGGCGCGGAGTTCATCGATCTTGAGGGGCCGGGCAATCACGTGGAATGCGCCCACTTCGTCGGGGTCGAAGTCGAACACAAACCGAATCGGACAGCAGATGATCAGACGAGCCTGGGGAACAATCGCGCGAACGCGGCGGAGCAGGAGCGCGTCGGATACTCCGTATGTCCGTTGATCGACGAAGACGGCGGTGACTTCGGCGTCTTTCGAGATGCGCGCCAGGGAGTTGAGGTCCGGCGCGCATTGAACGGCCCACCCCAGATGGCTCGCAGCGGTATTCCAAGGGATGCGCTCCTCGGAGAAATCACCGAAAAAGACCACCGACGGGATAGACATGGGGCGTCTCGTTAATGAGCATTTTTCGGTCCAGAACTTCAAGCGCGATTTTGCACCCCATCTCACACCCGATCACAAGCGCGGACTGCGTCAATTCGCGCAACCGGAAACGGCATGCTGTTAGATTGTCTGTGATGGTTGCGGACGCTTCGAGATTGTTTGACCTTGCCACCAACGCCGGCGGACTGGCGGTGATCGGCCTGGATTCAGAGGGTTTCGTGCGATTTTGGAGTGATTCGGCGCACCGGATGTTCGGCTGGGCGGCGGCGGAGATGCTTGGCAAGCCGCTGGCCTTCGCTTTGGACTCCGGCTTGCAGACCTCGATTCCCACCCAGTGCGGAGAACAGATCGTCGTAGATATCCGGGTTTTGAACTGGAACGAAGCTCCGGGGCAGGCGCCGGGGAGTCTCTACGTCTTGCGGGATGTGACCTTGCAGCGTAAAGAACAGGCGGCGGCAAGAGCGGCGCGGCGATTTCGGGAACTATTGGAAGCTGCGCCGGACGCCATTCTCGAGATCGACCGGGAGGGGCAGATCGTTCTGGCGAATGCGATCGCGGGACAAATGTTTGGTTATTCCCGCACGGAACTGGTGGGCCTTTCCGTGGATCACCTGCTACCTGAAGCCACGCGGGGGCGGCACAAACAGCATCGCGACCACTACGATGCGCACCCCAGCACTCGCCCGATGGGTAGCGGACTCAAGCTCGAAGCGGTCCGGCGGGACGGCCGTCCTTTTCCGGTCGAGATCAGCTTAAGCCCCGTGGACAGCGAAGACGGCCAGCGCGTGATCGCCATTCTGCGAGACATTAGCGACCGGCGGGCGTCCGAGGAGAAACTGCTGAAAATTCGGGATGCATTCGCGCGGGAACTCGCCCTGAAGAATGATGAGCTTCAGAAAAGGAATCGGGAAATCGAGAAGGCCGACCGGCTGAAGAGCGAGTTTCTGGCGAGCATGAGCCACGAATTGCGCACCCCTCTGCACACCATCATCGGGTTTTCCGAGCTGCTTGGCGAACAATTGCAAGGTGCGCTCAACGATAAGCAGAAGCGCTTTGTGGACCACATTCTGAGGGATTCGCTGCATCTGCTCGATTTGATTAATGACATTCTGGATCTGAGCAAGATCGAATCGGGACGGCTGGAACTGCTGCGGGAGACGTTTGACGCGGGCGGCCCAATTGAAGAAGTGCTGGCGAGCATGCGGCCCCGGGCGGCGCTGAAGTCCATTGAACTCACCTATGGTCCAGGAGAACGAATCCAACTATTTGCGGACCGCGTGCGCTTCAAGGAAATCCTGTTGAATCTTTTGAGTAATGCCCTGAAGTTCACGCCAGACGGCGGGGGCGTACACGTTGAGGCGGTGGTTGAGGATTCGGGTTCCTGCCGTTTTACGGTAAGCGATACAGGGATCGGCATTCCGCGTGAAGAGCACGAAGCGATTTTCGACAAATTTTATCAGGCTGGATCGACCACGCGCGGCATTCGCGAAGGCACCGGACTCGGGCTGGCCATCACGCGCCATCTGGTGGAAGAACATGGCGGCCGCGTTTGGGTGGAGAGCGAACCGGGCAAAGGCAGCCACTTCTCGTTCACCATGCCGGCGAATGAGAGCGTGCTGGTCGCGCGAGGGGCGGATTCGCAGGGAGAGAGTGAGAATTGGCCCGCATCTTAGTTGCCGATGACCGGGCGGCCAGCCGCGAGCTGATTCGGTCGATGGTGGAAGGCGCGGGCCACGAAGCGGATGAAGCGGAAAATGGGGCAGAGGCGTTGAGCGCGGTGGTGAAGAACCCGCCGGACCTGATTCTGCTAGATTTGCATATGCCGTTGATGGATGGATTTGAAGTTGTCCGGCAAATTCGAGCCCGGCCGGAATTGTCGAAAATCCCCGTGATCGCGCTCACCGCCAGCGCCATGCTGGGCGACCGCGAGCGAGCGCTTCGAGAGGGATTTACGGCCTACATTACGAAGCCGGTAAGACTCCAGGAACTACGCGGAGAAATCGATCGGCTTTTGCGACTATGAACGACATGAACGCGGGCCTTGCAATGGTGATTATCGACGATAGCCCAGGAAGTTTGGAAATGCTGTCGGCAGCGCTCTCGCAAACGGGGATCGAGGTCTACACCGCTTCCGACCCGGAGGAAGGCCTGGAACTGGTTCATCAGAAGCATCCTCAAATCGTTTTGACCGATCTGAAAATGCCCAAGCTCGACGGACTCGAAGTGCTGGATCGCATCATGGAATTCGATCCGGCGATCGACGTGATATTGATGACCGCGCATTACTCCAGTGAATCGGCTGTGGAGGCGATCCGGCGGGGCGCGTCGGATTACTGGAACAAGCCTGTCTCTATCAGTACACTGAGGGAGCGCGTGGGCCAACTGGTGGATCAATCGCGCGAGCGGCACCGGGCGGTGGTTCTTGAAGGCGAACGTCTGGCGGCATCTCAATTTCAGGGAATGGTGGGGAGCAGTCCCCAGATGCTCGAGCTGTTCTCGCGCATCCGGCGCGTGGCGCCGCATTTTCGGACGGTTCTGATTACCGGGCAAACCGGGACGGGGAAGGATCTGGCAGCGCAGGCTCTGTTCGAACTCTGCCCGGCAAAAGGGCGGTTCGTGGTTCTGAATTGCTCGGCGGTGGTGGAAACGCTGTTCGAGAGTGAACTATTTGGCCATGTGAAGGGCGCGTTCACCGGCGCCACTCAGGACAAGCTGGGCCTGATCGAGTATGCCAGCGGGGGCGTTCTGTTTCTGGACGAGATCGGCGACATGCCGATGTCGACCCAGGCCAAGCTTCTGCGAGCCTTGCAGAACCAGGAGATTCAGCGCGTGGGATCGCTGGCGATGCGGCACGTGGATCTGCGCGTGATAGCGGCAACGCATCGCGATCTGCCAGCGATGATCGCGGAAAGGCTATTCCGTGAAGATCTCTACTACCGGCTTGCCATGGTGGAGATTCAAACCCCGCGCCTGGCCGAACGGCCCGAAGATATCCCGTTATTGACGCGCCACTTCGTGGCCAAGTTTGCGCAACTCTACAGCAAGCCGATTCGCGGTTTGACGCATCGCGCGCAGATCGCGCAGGCGCGCCACGCGTGGCCGGGGAATGTGCGCGAGCTGGAAAATGCAATTGGTCACGCGGCCATGATGGCCATGGGCGATACGATCGATGTTGGCGACCTTCCCGCGCAGGTGCGAGGGCATGGCGCGGAAACCGGTGGGTTACAAAAGGCCGCGCATGCGGGTCCGCATGGGGGAGACGATTCCGAGTCGCTGGATGCGCACGAGCGGCTGCTGCTGGTGGATGCCATGCAGCGCTCGGGAGGGAATCAATCGCAGGCCGCGCGACTGCTCCGCATCGGACGGGACGCGCTGCGCTACAAGCTCAAGAGGCACGGGTTGCAATAACGGGCTTTAGAGGCTCAAAACCGGACAGGGCGCTTCGTAGATGATGGGGCAGGTATGCGAACGAACGGTTCCGAGGAAGTGCTCGACCGCGCCGCGGCCGGTGATCACCAGACTCGCCTCATGCTTGCGGGCGATCTCGGCAATGACCGGCGCCACCGCGCCGGCATGCACGGAGACGCTGAATTCGGTTCCGGCCTCAGCTTGTAACCGGGCGATCTCCTGGCACGCATGATCGGTGTAGTAGTTCTGGCGTTCGAGGGTGCGAGGGTCCGGCTCATCGGCGTGGTTTTTGCCCAGATTTTGAAGCATGCTGTGGGCCTGGGGGACGGCGTGGGCCAGGCAAACGGTTGCCCCGAAGCTTTTCGCAAGGTCCGCCACGCTTTGGATCACATGGACGCTTTCCGCGACCAAATCGATGGCACAGACGATGCAGTTCGGTTCCATGTGGTCTTTTGGGGCGGGTTCTGCCGCGTGGGTCATCGTCCATACCGGGCATTTGGCGGTGTGAAGAACGTTGGCGGTTACGGAGCCCAGTAGGGCTCGCCGGAAAGGTCCGTAGCCGTGGGTGGGCATCATGATCAGATCCACGCCGTTCGCTTCCGCGAATTCAGCGATCACCGAGGCGGAATCGCCGAGCTGCACCACGCGCTCGACGTCGGCGCCCGGCAGCACAGATTTTATGGTGTGCCGTGCGCGGTCCTGCAAGGTACTCACTTCAGTGGCGTCGACAACATAGCCGGCGGACATTCCATAGAACGCAGCCGGCAAATCGATGACGTGCAGGGTGGTGATGCGCGCGCCGAAATGCGCGGCGAACCGGGTGACATGGGCTTCCGTTGCCTTGGCCATGTCCGAGAAGTCGGTGGGAAACAAGATGTGCCGAACGGTCATTGGCCAAGCTCCTCTGTAGCGGATGTTTTCGGTGATCATGAACTGCGACGGGGATGTGCAGTTCTGGGTCCGGTTACAAAACGCTCAAAGGAATCGACTTACGCGTTGGCCGCGAGGTGTGGCTGCGCCGTTTGCCGCATCAACGGCAGGCATTGTGGGGTATCTGACACAATTGTTCTCATCGAACGGGGGAGTCAGGCCATTGCCTGTCTGGGGCCCATAATGTTTGTCAGCAAGCGTCTGAGTTCCGCGCGAGCCCGGAACAGGCGGCTCTTGGCGGCCGAGATCGAGATGCCCAGCGTTTCCGAGAGCCCGCGCAAATCCAGCCCCTCGTATTCATGCAGCACCCAGGCATCGCGCAACCGCTCCGGCAATCCGCGCACGGCGCGGGCGATCGCTTCGGCGGCTTCCCGCTGCTCCAGCACCTCATGAGGGCCGGGCAGGCGTGACGCCGGATAAAGCAACTGCCGCGGCTCGACCGCCAGCGCATCCATACTAACGGCCGGGTGCCGGCGCAACTGGCGCAACCGCATGAGGCACTGGTTCACCACGATGCGGTTCAACCATGTGCTGAAGCTGGATTCTTCCCGAAAATTGACCAGGCTTCTGAGCACGTTTCTGAAGGCGGACTGAACAGCGTCCGCAGCCTCTTCGTCTTCACGCAAAATCGACCGCGCGAGCCTTAGCGCGGCCGGATAATGCTGTCCCAACAATTCTTCCAGATGTTCGGACTGTTCCATGGGGCCGGTATAGTGCACAATCGTGACCAAGCCAGAGGTGCTGATTATGAAGCAGTTAGCCGAACCGAGTTGTCCGGAAACTCACTGAGAATCGCGAATTCGCGAATTTCGGTTTATTGGGTCGTTTATTGGTTCGGGGGCGGCCCCGCGAGGTCAAGACTCAGATGCGGCTCGGCTGGGCCGTCGGTGATCTGGTAATCCGCCGGGACCTGAAAGAGCGAGGCGTCCGGATTCGCGCGGCTGACATTGGTTACGGTAAACACCGTCTGTCCCATCCTCGGATCGGTGTGAATTGTCTTGAGGTTGGTCTGCAGGTCCGGTGAATACCAGCGCTCATCCACAATCTGCATCGGTAGTTCGTTGCCCTCCGCGCCGGCGGGAATGGTGACGGTTTTGCGGGTTCCGGTGACGCTGAGCCCTTCCATCGTTTGCGGGCCCAGATTTTCATCGCTCGTTTTGATGCCGGGCGGAGGCGCGTCGTAGGTGACCACTCCCGCGGTTCCCTCTGCGCGCACGTCCGAGGAGAAGAAAACCTGGCTCGTATCGCGCGCGCGTTTCTCCGCGCGAATCTTGTCGGGGTCCGGGGGAAGGGGAGGTGGAGGAGGTCCCACACTCGGCATCTTGTCTGCCGTGTGACTCTCCGGTCGGAGGTTGTAGCGAACGCCCGCCACAGCGTCGTTGATCATGATCATCGAGTGCTTCCCGGCGGACGCGAGAGCTCCTATGCTTCCGAAAGACTGCTCCACGCGCGACCGGCCCTGGCCGTCCCGATAGACCTTGGCGGTGGAAGTCTGCACGATCCGATTGCCATCGGCGAGCGTCTGCGTCGTGGTGGTGGTCTGCTCGGCGGAATACGGCGCACCTTTGATGGCCTTTAACTCCATTCCGCCGCGCTCCGATGTGGTCTTAAAAAAGAATACTTTGTCCGGCCCCGGGGGATTCAGGTCTGTCTGCGCCCGTGCTGCGGAAGCCAGCACAAAGGCTGCCGCCATGCCTGTTCGTTGAATCCACTTACTTTTCATTGTCTTCTCCTTTTGTCTTCCTGCTTGTCTTACTGTTCGATTAACTGCACATTTCGATTTACTGCACATTTCGATTTACTGCACATTTCGATTTACTGCACAAGGCGCACAGCTCGCGCCAAGCCGTTCTCACCCAATATCAGTTCGGCGTTCACACGCATGTCGGGCTGAGCTCCCCATACCCGCAGCCCCAGGCTTGCCAGGCCAGTCGCGGAGAGGTTCACTCGCACGATCTCCACGCGTTCGGAGGGGTCGAGCGGCGTGGCATACGGGATGGGGATGAACGGCGCTTCGGTTTCAGGCGCGGGAGTAGCGCGTGTCGCTTTGATGATTCGTGCTCTGCGTCGCGCGGCTTTCGGGGCCGGCGAGGAAACCTGTAACGGCGGAGCCACGGCAACCATGGGCGACGGGGCTTTTGGCGAACCGGTTAACGGACCTTCCAGCGGTTGCCTCGGTGCCAGGAAGATCCAGGCGGCTACCAAAGCCGCAGCGCCCGCAAGAGCCGGAATGGTCCATCGCGGAATTTTGAAGCGCGGTCCCCTCACAACATCGAAGCGCGCCAGTAGTTGCGCCTCCAACGCCGGCGACGGCGCTGCAGTCTCGTTGGTCGAAATCGACCTCAGCCCCGCGCTCAGGGTGCGCTGATTCAGCAAAGCCCGTTGGCACTCCTCGCACTCGCGAACGTGATCGAGCACCGCGGCATCATCCCGGCCGCGCGCCATATCCATCACCTTTTCTCGAAACTCGTCACAACTCATGCCGCGCACCCTCAAACCAAACACCTTGCCTGCAACTTCGCCAGTAACATGCTGCGCGCCCGGTTCAGGCGCGATCGGACGGTCCCCACCGGGCATTCCATTACGGCGGCCGCGGCTTCGTAACTCATCTCGTGTAAATCGCAGAGCACCACCGCCTCCCTGTACTTCGGAGGCAGCACAAGAATCGCATCCTTCAAAGCCTGAATATTTTCGCGCCGCGTCAAGTCACCGAGAATATCTTCATTGGTCGAGAACCCGTCCGCGTTGTCATCCATGCATTCGAACTTGCGGTCGCGCTCCAGATGTCTTCGCACAAGGTTGCGCGCGACACCGAACAGGAAAGGTCCGATCTCACCGCGGGCCGGATCGAAAAGGTCCGGCCGGTCCATCAGCGTGAGGAAAGTCTCCTGCGTCACTTCCTCAGCGGCGGCCGGGCTCCCGCTCATCTGCAGCGCGAAACGAAAGATTCTGACGCTGTGTTGACGGTAGAGTTTCGCGAATCGATTGGCGTCGGTCATCCGGCTTCTGCTATTAGTTCCGAGAGCGCCGGGGTGTAGTTCCAATTTATTCCTCCGGTGAGTGGAAACTAACTCCTACACGCGCTGGTAACTAGAGTAAGTGTCTAACATCGAGCAACCATGCCGATAGCGCCGCTGGTTAGTTCGGACTTATCTCCGGCCGTATCACGGTATTCTTCTGTATTTCCATAAATTAGATTCTATTTCGTTTGACTTTCTGTAAAAAGTAGTTCACATTCGAGACAGCACCCCACGCTCTTGGTGATGCTGAAACAGCCCGGCTGGGGCTGTTGATCAGGTCCCCCATCTCCACCCGGAAAAATAGAAGTCGTCTCTCAGGATGGACATTGGCCGGAACATTTTCCCCTCTCTTTTCCGGGTAAAGGACAGGAACTTCGACGGAGCTTCGTTATGTTTAAACGTTTTTTCCAGACCTCTAACAACGAGAGCGGGCCGCTGCCGGAAGAAGTGAACGGCAACGGCGGCTCTTCCTCGACCGGCGCGTCCAGTCCGGTTGACCAAAACGGCAGCGCCCCCGCGTCTGCCGCAGCTGGCCGCTTGAATGCAGTGGCCACATCGGACTCGTTTGAGTCCATTTATCAAAACGCCGCGGTAAAACCGCCCACGCTGGCATACGGGATTCTGAAGGTTGCGGAAATGGTGGGCAGTCCGCATCTCGCTGGAATGTCCGCCGAGCCCAAGCGAAACTCCATTCTGATGGCGCTGGAGGCGGCTGGGGCGGAGATTGACTTTCTGCTGGAAGACGCGGTTTTCCGCCAGCGCGCGCTGAACGATCACGAGGAAGCTCTGCTCCAAAAGCAGAGGGAGTTCGAGGCGGCCAAGTCCGCGGAGGCTCGCAAGGTTCAGGCCGAATTAGAGCGACTGACGGCTCAATACATGGAGCGCATTCAAGCCAACCTGGACGAAGTGGCTCGCGAGCAGGATAATCTGCGGGGCTGGCAGAGACGAAAACAGCAGGAATCCCAGAGGATCGCCGAGGCCGCCATGTATTGCGTTCCCAATGGCAGCCAGGCGGCGAACGGCGCTTTTCCGACCCTGCTGGAACGCGGCGCAGCGGCATCGTGGAGATAGGTTGTGGAGACAGGAGGACACGTCATGTTCGCAGTGGAAAGCAACGGCCATCGCGCCTCTGCCGCAAAACCTGCTTCGGTCGAAGCTGTTTCTATCGATCCGGAGCCGATCGAACCCGATCCCGACCTCGCCCCGTCGCTTGAAACGATCTATCAAGACGCCCACATCAAGCCGTCGCCTTTGGGATACGACATTCTAAGAGCGGCGGAAATGGCCGGCAGCCCCCATCTGGAGGGGATGTCTCAGGAGGCCAAGCGGAATGCCCTGCTGATGGCGCTTCAGGCGGCGGGCGTGGATTTGAATTTCATCGTGGCGGATGCCATCTCGAGGCAACGGGCACTGAACGACCACGAAGACGGCCTTTTCAAGAAGCTGAAAGAATTCGAAGCCGAAAAGGCCAGGGATTCGAGCCGGTTGCAGGCGGAACTCGACCGCCTGATGGCTCAATGCAAATCCCGCATCAAGGCCAATCTGGATGACGTGGCGAAAGAACAGGACGAATTTCACGCGTGGCAGAAGAGGCGGCATCTGGAGTCCCAGCGGATCGTCGGTACAGCCATGTTGCTGGTGCCTCCTGACACCGCGTCGGGCGGAGACAGCCTGGCCGCGCTGCTGGATCGCGCGACCTCTCCCCGTAAGTAGAGGCCCACTTTGATTTTTGCCGGAATGTGCCTCACGATTACCCTGCTGGTCTTCTGGCCGCGGCGCCTGAGAAAGCAGCCCCCACTGGACGGGAACGACTTGCGAAGAATGCGCCGGTTCTGCGACCGCGTGCATGCCGATGAACGCTTACCTCACGACTAAATCACCAATTCATGACTACCCCTCAAACAGAAAATCATCAACCCATCGGGCTCGACGTTGGTTCGAGCCGGGTGGTGGCGGCGCGGAGTGTGGACGGCAAGTATAAGTACGAATCACAACTCAACGCCTTTTTAACAGTTCCCTATTCCAGGCTGGCGGCCAGTCTACTGGAACGGGACAACGTCTTTCACGAGGTGCAAGGCGCGGACATTCTCGTCATCGGAGAGGATGCGCAAGGGCTCGCGGAAGTTTTCCACGTGCCGATTCGCCGGCCGATGCTGAACGGCGTTATCAACCCACAGGAGCCGCACGGAATCGCGGTGCTGCGACGGATCATCGGCAAATTACTTGGCAAGTCCGCGGAGGGCCAAAAAGTCTTTTTCAGCGTGCCGGCCCCAGCCATTGCCGGGAACGATGGGATTGCCTTCCATAAGGCTTCCATCGGGCATCTTCTCACCGAACTGGGCTACGCTCCCACGCCTTTCGAGGAAGGGCTCGCGGTGGTGTTCGGGGAACTCGACGCGTCCAACTTCACCGGCATCGGAATCTCGTTCGGAAGCGGGATGTGCAACGCTTGCCTGGCGCTGCTCTCGATGCCAGTGATCAGTTTCAGTGTTTCCGGGGCGGGCGACTTTATCGATACTCAGGCGGCACTGGTTACGGGCGACCTGGCCGACCATATCCGGTTGCAGAAAGAAAAAACATTCCGGCTGAACGGCCTGACCAGCGACCGCGTACACAACGCGCTGAATGTCTATTACCAGGAGATGATCGGGAACCTGGTGCAAGCGCTGCGGAGCCACCTGGCGTCCGCCAAGCGGCTGCCGCGGATGGAGAAGCCGATTCCCCTGGTCCTCAGCGGCGGTACAGCCATCCCCAAGGGGTTTCTGGAGTGCTTCGAAAAGGTCTTGCGGTCGGAGGAGTTTCCGGTGCGCCTTTCCGAGATTCGCGTAGCGGCCGATCCACTGAATTCAACCGCGCGCGGCGCATTGATGGCCGCGCTCTGCTAAGTTCGCATTTTGAAGGGCCGCACCTCAAGGCGGCCCTTTTCCCGCGGCTGAGCCGCTATCGCATTCCCAACTGAAACACGATATAGATTCCGAACGAGAACAGGCCCGCGCCCAGCAGGACGCAGACCGGCAGGGTCAGCACCCACGCCAGCAGCAGGTTTCGCAGCGTATCCATCTGCAAGCCGGAATGGTTGGCCGCCATGGTTCCAGCGATTCCGGATGAGAGCACGTGCGTGGTGCTCACCGGCAAGCCATACTGATCGGCGGCCATGATAGTGGCCATCGCAACGAGCTCAGCCGAAGCGCCCTGGGCGTAAGTGAGGTGTTCCTTGCCGATCTTCTCGCCAACGGTAACCACGATACGCTTCCAGCCGATCATGGTGCCCAGGCCGAGGGCAATGGCAACCGCAATTTTGACCCAGACAGGAATGAACTTTGTGATGCTATCCATGCTGGCCTTCAGCTTTTTGGCCGCGGCCTGTTCGCCCTGGTCTTCCAGTTTATGGCCTTTGGTCAGTTTCCCGAGCGACTCGGAAACCAGGTAGAGATCACTGCGCAGCCTGACGCGCTCGGCCGGCTGCATGGCGCTGAGGCTCGAAGTGTTGGCGAGTTCCTGAGAGATTTCGCGGCACTTGGTTCCGATGGCGGCCCAGGTGCGGTCGGTCAAAGTCCCCGTGGTCTTCAGATATTGAGAGAGCTCGTCGGCCGCGGTTTGGCCGCCCGCCATGGCGATTCCCGGCGCATGCCGGTCCATCTGGAATGAGATGGTTTGGGTGGCTTCCACCATCTGATGAAGCGCCGCCGGAGAGGTGTTCAGGTTCACAGCAAAGGAAGCCGGCACAATACCGATAAGAATCAGCATGATCAAACCCATTCCTTTTTGGCCATCGTTGGAACCGTGCGCGTAACTGACGCCGGTGCAGGTGAGGATGAGGAGACCGCGAATCCACAATGGCGGCGCTTTGTCTTTCTCGGGCGCCTGATAGAGGTCTTTGCGTTTGATGAGGGCTTTGCAGAGTAACAGAAGCAGCGCGGCGAGGGTGAAGCCGATGAGCGGCGAAAGCAACAGGCTCAAGCCGACTTCGCGAGCTTTTACCCAGTTCACGCCTTCTCCGAAGACGTGACTTTTTGACAGGATCGAGTTGGCGAGTCCCACGCCCATGATGGACCCGATGAGCGAGTGCGAACTGGAGGCGGGCAAGCCCAGATACCAGGTTCCCAGGTTCCAGATGATGGCCGAGATCAGCAGGGCGAACACCATGGCAAAACCAGCGCCCGATCCGACATTCAGCACAAGTTCGACGGGGAGCAGCGAGAGAACGCCGAAAGCGACCGCGCCCGTCGAGACCAGGACACCAATCAGGTTCCAGCAGCCGGACCACACTACGGCAAACATCGGCTTCAAACTGTGGGTGTAGATTACGGTCGCGACGGCATTGGCCGTGTCATGGAATCCGTTTACGAATTCGAAGCTCAGGGCCATGCCCAGAGCCAGCAAAAGGAAGAAAAAACTACTGGTTGAGAGCGTCTCTCCAAAAATGTGCAAAAACAAATCCTCCAGGGTGTAAGACAGAGTACGAACTGTGAGGATATGCGAGCACGGTTAATCCTTGATTACAAACTCATGGTTTCAGGAGCAGTTCGCCCACAGACTGCCGCGCTTCCCTGTCCCGCCAGGCCTCGGCCGCCGGCGCCGCTTCGACACGATGATTCTCGCATGGGGTTGTGATATACAATGGAAGTTCCAGAAAATATGGCTTACGTTATCGCCGAACCCTGCATTGGAACCAAGGATATGGCATGCGTTGACGCATGTCCCGTCGATTGTATCCATCCCAAAAAAGAAGACGCCCGGTGGGCCGGCGAGGAGATGATCTACATCGATCCGATCGAATGCATCGACTGCGGGGCCTGCGTTCCGGTATGCCCAGTGTCCGCGATTTTCGCGGTGGACGATCTGCCGGAGAAATGGTCGGAATACACCAAGCGGAACGCCGACTTTTTCGCTAAGGTTTAGCGCTCCAACCCAAAGCCTCTCGAAACTATTCGACGGCTTTCGCGATGGCGGCACGCAAAGTTTCCTCATTGCGGCCCCCGATGAAATGGGTGCGAATCACGCCCGTGCGATCGATAATCAGCACGGTGGGGATTGCGTTCACACCGTATTGCCGGTGCACCGTCCTGCTCGAATCCATCAGGACAGCCATTTCATAATTGTGCTTCTTCACGAAGCCCTTGACGATGCCCGAATCTTCATCGTTGACGCCGAAAAACTGGACCTTATCTCCAAATTCCGCGCGCAACTTATCGATGGCGGGCAACTCCTCGCGGCACGGCGGACACCACGTCGCCCAGAAGTCCAGCACCACCACCTTGCCGCGCAGGGCGGCTAATTCCACCTTCTCGCCGTCGAGAGACTTGACGCTGAAATCCGCAGCTTTCTGGCCCGTCAGGTCGACCTGGGTTTCTCCGGGAAGCACCAGCATCTCGACTTCCTTCCACGATGCCTGGGGAGTGAATTCGAAGACCGAATCGGCCACTTCATTGTCGATTTCGACAGTCTTCACCCTGGTGGTCGCAGTTACCTGCCCCACAGCACGACCCATCTGCAAGGGATGCACTTCAATCTCCTGGAGCACGACGCCGCGGCTGTTATCGATCCAAAGCTCGTGAGGGGCATTCTTATAAGTCACTCTCAGTACATAGCAGTCGATCTTGTCTTTGCCGAGCTTATAGCGGCCTTCCTTCACAAACTGTGGTTGCTCGCCCTTGCTCGCAAGCACGAGGTACCGCCCCACTAATAAATCGCGGATGTTTTTGTGAAAATCCGGGCGCTGGGCGGGCGGTCCCTCATCCTGCTCGTCGTCCGAATCCGCAACTCCCGAAGCTTCGATCGCGGCCCACTTCCTGGCCTTGGGCAGGGCCTTCCACGTCTTCGTCCCGTTGCTGACCAGAACCGACTCCTCATCCCCTTGCTTCGATCTCAGCGTGTACTTCCCGCCTGTCTTTTCCGCTAATTCGTAATCGGCAGAATTAGCCGAATATTGGCCGCCGACGAGCATTTCCTGGCTGATGGAGGCCGTGATGTGCACGGCGTGCAGGGTGGAATAGACCTGCTTGACATGCGCCAGCACGTCCTTTGGTTCCTCACCGGCCGCAAAAGGACCCGCGTGGCACAGCGTCCTACACAAAAGCACCGGGAGGAGTATTTTTCGCATGGGGCTTCACGGCAATCCTACCGCATCGCACAGTCGCATCACAGCTTTTCGCAACAATAACTTGCCAACCAGCCATAGGGTTGGATAGATTCAAGTCTTTGCGTTTGTATTCGATATCGGACAGGAGACGACCCACAACATGCGGTCCATACAGGCCCCGCTGGCACTTTGGTTACAAACCGAGGGCACAGCGGGCGGCGGCGCCTATCTATACGCCGTCCTCGGAATCAGCGTTCTTGGCATCATCGTTGCCGTCGCGCTTGCCAGATCCATTATTCGACACGACGTCAGCCACCGTGCCGGCACTCCGCAGATGCTCAAGATTGCGAATGCAATCAAAGAGGGCGCGGAGGCGTTTATGCGGCGGCAGAACCGGACCATCCTGGTTCTCGCGCTGGCGCTCGCGGTAATCATCTTCATCGCGTATTCACTGAGCGCGGCGGGCGTGCCGCTGGCGCTCCGGATGACGCTTTCCTTCGCTCTGGGCGCGGTGTGTTCCACGCTAGCCGGCTTCAGCGGGATGTGGGTTTCTATTCGAACCAATATACGCGTGGCCTCCGCCGCTCGATCGAGCATGAGCAGCGCGCTGCGGCTGGCGCTGCGGGGCGGGGCAGTCACCGGATTCAGCGTGGTCGGCCTGTCCCTGCTAGGCGTGGCCCTACTGTTTCTGGGATTCGGCGGCCTGGACAACCCCACGGTGGTGCCCAGCCAGATTGTGGCCTTTGGCTTCGGCGCCAGTTTTGTGGCGCTCTTCGCGCAGCTCGGCGGGGGTATCTACACAAAAGCCGCCGATGTGGGTGCGGACCTGGTGGGCAAGGTGGAAGCGGGGATTCCGGAGGACGACCATCGCAATCCCGCCGTGATCGCGGATCTGGTGGGCGACAACGTGGGCGACTGCGCGGGCCGCGGCGCGGACCTGTTCGAATCCACCGCGGCCGAGAATATCGGCGCCATCATCCTGGCCACCGCTCTCTATCCGGCGTTCGGAATCAAGGGGATTTTGTTCCCGCTGGTGACCGGAGCTCTCGGTCTTCTGGCTTCCATCGCGGGCGTCTTCGCCGTCAAAGGCAGCGAAGAAGGCGATCCGATGCAGGCTCTGAACCGCGGCTTCTACGTGACAGTGGCACTGGCGACGGCGGGCTTCGGGGCAGCCGTTTATCTGCTGCTCGACGGCAACTGGAATTACTTCTTCGCCGGATTGCTGGGAATCGCCACCAGCTTTCTGTTCGTCTTCATCACGCAGTACTACACGGAAACGAAATACCGGCCGGTGCAGGATATCGCGAAAGCGTGCCTGACGGGCGCGGCGACCACAATCATCTCGGGCTTCGCTGTGGGCCTCGAATGCGTGGCCGCTCCGGTGATTGTGATCGTGATCGCGATCCTGGGGTCTTATTACCTCGGTGCGCACGCGGGAATTGCCAACGTGAGTCCACACTCGGCGGGCTTGTTCGGCACGGCGATCGCCACCATGGGCATGCTCTCGACAGCGGGCTACATCCTGGCCATGGATACGTTCGGGCCCATTACGGACAACGCGGGCGGGATCGTGGAAATGTCGCACAACGAAGCGACGGCTGAAAGCGATCTGGTGAGGGCGCGAACGGACCGTCTGGACGCCGTCGGCAACACCACCAAAGCCCTGACGAAGGGCTATGCGGTAGGCAGCGCGGCGCTGGCGGCGTTCCTCTTGTTTTCGGCCTATATCGACCAGGTCAAGAAACTGCTGCACCTGCCGGCGGAAACGGTGTTCCCGATCGACCTGGGCCAGGTGCCCGTGTTTGCCGGCGCGCTGCTCGGGGCGATGCTGGTGTTCCTGTTCAGCTCATTCGCGATCAAGGCGGTGGGCAATTCCGCGCAAACGATTATCGAAGAAGTCCGGCGGCAGTTCAAGGCCGATCCGGGCATTATGGCGGGCACGTCCGACCCCGATTATGGCGCTTGCGTCGATATTGTGACCCGCTCCGCGTTGAAGGAGATGATTGTGCCGGGGATGCTGGCGGTAGCGAGCCCGGTAGTGGTGGGCGTGGTGTTTCGGCAGTTCCACGCGGGGACGACGGCTGTGGCTGCATTCCTGATGGTGGGGACCATCGCCGGAGTCCTCATGGCCATGCTGATGAATAATTCGGGCGGGGCATGGGACAACGCCAAGAAATTCATCGAAATGGGACACTACGGCGGCAAGGGTTCGGAAGCGCATAAGGCGGCGGTGGTGGGCGATACGGTGGGCGATCCGTTCAAAGATACGGCGGGGCCTTCGCTGCATGTGCTGATTAAGTTGCTGGCCACGATTACGCTGGTCGCCGCGCCGTTGTTTTTGTGACGGCGAATCCATCAATCATGCCGACAAGTAGTCAGTATCTTTACGGCGTACTGGGGATCAGCGTATGCGGCATCCTGATTGCCGCCGGGCTCGCCAGATCCGTCATTCGCAAAGACGCCGGCACTCCGGAGATGCGCCGGATATCCGACGCCATCAAACTGGGGGCGGAGGCTTTTCTGCGCCGGCAGAGCCGCACGATCTTCCTGCTGGCGCTGGCGCTCGCGGTCATCATCTTTGTCGGCTACTCCCTCAGCAGCGGCGGTAGCGCCCTGGCGATGCGCATGACCATTTCTTTCGTGCTGGGAGCGGCGTGTTCCGCTTTGGCTGGTTTCAGCGGCATGTGGGTTTCGATCCGCACGAACATCCGCGTGGCTTCCGCCGCGCGCTTTGGAATGCGTGGGGCAATGCGGATCGCGTTGCGCGGAGGGGCCGTGACGGGCTTCAGTGTGGTGGCTTTGTCCCTGCTCGGCGTGGCCGCCTTATTCCTTGTTTTCGGAGGCCTTGCCGACCCCATCACAGTGCCGCGCCAGATTGTCGCGTTCGGGTTCGGCGCCAGCTTCGTCGCCCTGTTCGCGCAGCTTGGCGGGGGGATTTTCACCAAAGCCGCCGACGTGGGCGCGGACCTGGTGGGTAAGGTTGAGGTGGGGATTCCGGAGGACGATCATCGGAATCCCGCAGTGATTGCGGACCTCGTGGGAGATAACGTGGGCGACTGCGCGGGCCGCGGAGCGGACTTATTTGAATCCACCGCGGCGGAAAATATCGGCGCGATGATTCTGGCCGCGGCGCTTTACCCGGCACTGGGAATCAAGGGCATTCTGTTCCCGCTCGTGGTGAGGGCTCTCGGATTGCTCGGTTCGATTGCCGGGGTTTTCGCGGTTGGAGGGAGCGAAGAGTCCGATCCTATGCACTCGCTCAATCGTGGTTTTTATGTGGCTGTCGCGCTGGCGACGGCGGGCTTCGGCGCAGCCGTTTACCTGCTGCTCGACGGCAACTGGAACTTCTTCTTCGCCGGACTGTTGGGTATAGCCACCAGCATCCTGTTCGTGTTCATCACGCAGTACTACACCGAAACCAAATACCGGCCGGTGCAAGACATCGCGAAGGCCTGCCTGACGGGCGCGGCCACCAATATCATCTCGGGCTTCGCGGTGGGCCTCGAATGCGTGGCTGCGCCGGTGCTGGTGATTGTGGCGGCGATTCTGGGGTCGTATTATCTGGGCGCACACGCGGGAATCGCCAATGTGAGCCCCCATTCGGCGGGCCTGTTTGGCACGGCGATCGCCACCATGGGCATGCTCTCGACAGCGGGCTACATTCTGGCCATGGATACGTTCGGGCCCATTACGGATAACGCGGGCGGGATCGTTGAGATGTCGCACAATGTGGCCACGCCGGAGGGTGATCTGGTGCGCGCCCGCATGGACCGTCTGGACGCGGTGGGCAACACGACCAAGGCGCTGACGAAGGGTTACGCTGTGGGCAGCGCGGCGCTGGCTGCGTTCCTTTTGTTTTCGGCGTACATCGATCAGGTGAAGGCGCTGCTGCACCTTCCGGCGGAATCGGCCTTCCCGATCGACCTGGGCCAGGTTCCGGTTTTCGCCGGGGCATTACTGGGCGCGATGCTGGTGTTCCTGTTCAGCTCATTCGCGATCAAGGCCGTGGGCAAGTGCGCGCAAACCATCATCCAGGAAGTGCGGCGGCAGTTCCAGGCCGATCCGGGTATTATGGCGGGCACTTCGGACCCGGATTATTCAACCTGCGTGGATATTGTGACGCGGTCCGCTCTGAAGGAGATGATCGTGCCCGGGCTGCTGGCGGTGGCGGGTCCGGTGCTGGTGGGCGTGGTCTTCCGCCAGTTCCACGCGGGCGCGACAGCGGTAGCGGCGTTTCTGATGGTGGGGACGATTGCCGGCATCCTGATGGCTTTGCTGATGAACAATTCGGGCGGCGCGTGGGATAACGCCAAGAAATTCATCGAAATGGGGAACTATGGCGGCAAGGGTTCCGAGGCGCATAAGGCCGCGGTGGTGGGAGACACGGTGGGCGATCCGTTCAAAGATACGGCCGGGCCTTCGCTGCATGTATTGATTAAGCTGCTGAGTACCATTACGCTGGTGGCCGCGCCGTTGTTTTTGTAGCGGGAATTTTTTGCCTGTGCGCCAATCGCTTCCGCTCCTCTGTCTGATCGCTTTCCTGGCAGCCACTTCTCTCTACGGCGCCGAAGAGTACACGTGGTGGATTGATCCTTGCACGCCGGCGCTGGCCAAATCGACAGCCTGCGAAACGGATGACGCAAGCCTGGGCCGCTGGGCTCTCGAAGCCTGGCAGCGGGAATCGAGCAGCGCCATCGTATTCAAGCGGAGCCCTACCGAAGAGGACGCACGCATCCGCATTCATTGGGCCGGCGGGACGGACAGTCTTTATGGAGAAACGAAGCCCATCTTCGTTGCCGGCCAGCGAGGCGCAAACATTTACGTGCTGCCCGATCTGAAGGGGCTGGGACCCGATATCGCGGCCGCGGGCCGCCGGGACAGACTGTTTCGCGATACGGTGGTTTACCTGACGTGCCTGCACGAATCCGGTCATGCATTGGGTTTGAAGCACACCAGCAACTTCGCCGACATCATGTATGCGTTCGGTTATGGCGGCGACATCGTCGAATATTTCCAGCGCTACCGCCGCCAGTTGCAAACCCGCGCCGACATCCCCAGGCATTCCGGCATCTCCGATTCCGACCGGGCAAATCTGCGGGCGCTCTTGAGGCAATAATGAGGACATGTGCTTTTCAGCGGCTGCAAACTTCGTGGGGAGCGGAGTTCTGGGTGGTATCGGCGTCGTCACGTTGACGCAAGTGAAGCACCGGCGCGAATTGTTGTTTGCCTCTCTGCCGGCGCTGTTTGCCATTCATCAGTTCATTGAGGGTTTTGTGTGGCTCGGATTGGACGGGAACCTCAGTCCCCAGGTGACGCACGATATGGGGGCGGCGTTTATGCTCTATGCGCAGGGGCTGCTCCCGTTTCTGATGCCGCTGAGCGTTTACCTGTTCGAGCCGAACAGCGCGGGGCGCCGCGGCATGGTGCCGTTTCTTATTCTTGGCGGCGGGACGTCGCTCTATATTTTGTGGGCGCTCACGGCCTTTGGGCTGGAGGTGACGGTGAAGGGCAACAGCATCGTTTACATCAATCCCGCGACGAACAATACGACGCTTGCCGTGCTGTACGTGATTGCTACGTGCGGCTCGCTCTTTTTCTCTAAGGTGCGGGACATGGTCTTATTCGGTTCGGCGAATCTGGTGATTCTGCTGGTGGTGATGGCCGCGAAGCGGTACGCGTTCACTTCGCTGTGGTGCGCCTACGCGGCGGTGGCCAGCGTGATTATCCTCGCGTACTTCTGGAAGAGCAGCCGCATCCGGCCACTGCGCTACGCAGCGGCGGTGGTGGCGTCGTGAGGATTAGTTGCCGCCACCCACATACTCCGCCATCACCGCTTTCCGTAACACATTCGGCGGCAGCATGCCTTGATCGAGGATGAAGTCATGGAATTTCCGCTGATTGAACTTCTCGCCCATCGCTTTTTCGGTGTCGGTTCTTAACGCCCGCATTCGCAGATAGCCGTCGAAGTAAGAAACTGCTTGTCCCGGCGAGCGGAACGTGAACCGGTCCACTTCCTCGGTGGCGAACGCTTCGGACAACACGACATCCTTCTCCAAAACCTGCATGGCCTGGGCCGGAGCTATTTTGCCCTGCTGTAACTCGGGGTCGAGGTATGCGCGCGCGGCGCGCAACAGGCGCAACTGCAGCGAGATCAGTTTGGCATCGTCCGGCATGTAGGGGAACATCACCCATTCCGAGTAAAGGCCCCAACCCTCCACGTTGACGCTGTTGAAGGCGAAGATTCCGCGCGCCTGAGAGACGCCGCGTTCCACCATGGCGTCGAATTGCAGTTCATGCCCGGGCCTCGCTTCATGCGCCGTCAACGTCCAGGTGGCTGCGTTGAAGGTGAAGTCGTCGTACTTCAACGCCTTTCCCCCGGCGCCGGTGGTCCCGCCCGGCAGTACGAACTCCCCGCGTTCTCCATGATTGTTGAGCAACGGCGGCGGCCGCATGTGAGGGGCAGGCTGCTGGGCGGTTTCCGCGGCGGTTGCGATGCGCACAATGCACGGCCGGTTAGGCAGCGTGATAATGTTTTCGCGGCGGATGATGGTTTCGATATCGGCCAGCGTCTGGTGATAAACCGCCATGGTTTGATCCGCCGGAATCTGCTCCGTCTTGAGCCAGCGGACCACATCCCGATAATCCGAAGAAGGCAGATGGTGTTCTTGCGCGATTTTGTCCGCCAGCGGCCGCATCTCCCCCTGGATTTCGGTGAAGGCGGAATGCGCCAGGCGCGTGAGATCTTCCGTGGAGTAATCCACGCCGACGTTCTCAAGATTGACCTGATAGATTTCCGGCGGCAGGCGGAAGTCCGAGCGCGATTTGGGAAGCACTTCGGTTCGTACGAACTGCTCGTACTCGCCCAGTTGGTCGCGCAGCTTGGCGTAGGCCGGAGCGTATCCGGTCATCTTGTACTTCTCGAGCAACAGACCGATGCCCGTCGAGTATTCGTGCATCTCGCTCAGGTCTTTCTCGACTTCCGCTTTCGCCGGGCCTAATAGCGCGGGGTTCTTGGTGCGTTCGCGGAACACTTTCTCGGCCAGCACGGTGGTGGGGGCGTACCCTTCTTCCATGCCGGTGTACTTCTTCAAACGCACCACGGCGGCGGGCCGGCGCTCCGCGGATATCTGGTCGTCCAGCAGGCCGTGCATTCCGGAGAAGATGGTCGCGGCGACATTGTCGTAAGGGAGCAGCGCTTTCTCGTACGCTTCGCTGGAATGGATCTGCTGGTCGCATGCCTGGATCAGAATCTCGAGATCCTGTTTCACCAGAGGGTCTTTCTCGGAGGCGAGACGCGATTCGAAGGTCTTGCGGGCTTCGGCGGTATCGCGGCGGGCGCGCGCCGGCAGGTCAATCGAGGGGACGGTGATTTCCTGGTCGAGGCCCGCGACGCCTATTTGTCCGGCTGATTCGGGCGCATACTTCGCCAGCACGTCCAACAGGATTTTGGTGTTTTCGTTGCTGCGGGTCACCCACGCCGGGGTTTGCTGCCCGCAAAGCAAAGCGCCGCACAAGGTCCCGAGAAGCAGAATTCGCATGAAACAAGAGTAACTGAAGAATTATCCGCCGCGACGCGCACTCAGTGGATTCCGCCACAGGGCCGAAACGGAAAGTTTTCGTGGAGAAGCAAAGCGGGCTTCAAAACGAAAAAGCCCCCAGCGAGAGGGGGCTTTCGTCCAATCTGTGAAGCAGAAAGGGGTGTTACTTTGTGACACTTCGTTTGAAGATTGTGTGGCTACGCTACACGGTCGAGATCGTCTTCCGCCTGAAAAGGTAGGAAGATAATCTTGGGATTGGGGTGAATCCAACACCCCAATCCCTTCACTCATTGTATACCTCCGGAATGGCACACATCGCCTCAAGACGCCGGAATCCAGACAACTCTTTACTCACTGGGACTCTTTGAGTGCGCCGACCGCAGGCAAACCGTGAAACAATCGAGATACCAATGTCCAAAATGAATTGCGTATTGGGGATCCTACTGATTTCGTTGCTGCCCGTTGTGGGCGGCACGCTCGTCCACGGCGCAACGCAGCCAGCGTCATTCAGCGCGCCCAGGCTCACACAAGTCAACAGCGACTATACCATCCAGTCTCCTTCCGCTTTAGGCGTCATCGGCGATTTCAACCGCGATGGGATCCCAGATGTCGCGGTCACTGGACTCTCAACTGTATCCGTCCTGTTCGGGAAGGGAAACGGTACGTTCGCGACACCAACGGTCTACAGCATTCTGGACCAGAGCGGCTATGCCGGAATCGCCGCTGTCGATGTCAACGGCGACGGAATCCTCGATCTTATCGTCACCAACAACGTCGGCTCGTACAGTGCGGGATACACCGCGAGCGTCGAAGTACTGCTGGGGAATCCGGACGGCACTTTCGAAGCGGGCATTGTCACGTCTGTTCCGGGTGATTTCGTCGTCTACAGCATGGCAGTCGGCGACCTCAACTCCGACGGGAAACTCGACGTTGTCGTAACCGAGCAGGGCATCAACTCGGATATTAACGCCGCCGCGACCCTTCTCGGCAACGGGGACGGTACATTTCAGGCCCCTGTCGCCTACGCTGCACCGACGAGTGCGTCAGGCACCATCGCCGTCGCTGACCTGAATGGCGACGGCTTCCTTGACGTCGTCGTCGGCAATCAGTCCAACGCGTCGATATCGATTCTTCTTGGCGATGGGAGTGGAGGATTTTCGTCTTCGTTCGCCCTGAACATGCCCGGCTATCCGAACTATGTGATGGCCCGAGACCTGAATGCCGACGGGTTTGCCGATCTGGTCATCGCGGGTTACGGGGTGGAGGGCGAGATCGGCTCGGTGTGGGTTCTTCTGGGGAACGGCAATGGAACCTTCAAACAGGCTGTAGTTTATGGGTCCGGGCAGAATCCCGGAGCGTTTGCCATGGGCGACGTTAACGAGGACGGCAAGCTCGATATTGTCAGCGCAGGCCCGGAAGTCTTCCTTGGCAACGGGGACGGAACATTCCGGCCGGCCGTTAGCTTCTATCCCGCTACCACCATCATCGGCGTTGCCGACTTCAACCTCGATGGGAAACCGGATATCCTGACGCTCACCAATCAGACCCTCGCCATGCTCCTCGGCAAAGGCGACGACTCTTTCGTTTCCCTGCCGGATTACACGCGCGGCTTTCCCTCTAAAATACTCACCGGCGATTTCAATGGCGATGGCGTGACTGACCTGGCGTTCCTCGAAGACGGAAGCGGGATCGCCACTCTTCTCGGCCAGGCAGGCGGCAAGTTCAAGCAAGGTTCGAGCCTGCAACTCAATCTTCGACCCGGCTCGCTGAAATTTCTCGTCTCGGGCGATTTCAATCACGATGGCAAGGTCGATATCGCGTTCGCCGATAGCTATAGTGGAGTTGGCGCCATTTACGTCGCCTTCGGCAATGGCGAAGGCGGGTTCCTCACGCCAGTCGAGTACACCGTCCCGGACGCCGTTTACTCTCTCGTCGTAGCCGACTTCAATCGCGACGGCAATCTGGACTTGGCCGTGAGCGGCGCCAAGGGAATTTACATCTTATTCGGAACTGCGAGCGGCACCTTCGGATCTGCCACGCTATCAGCCTCCTATCTAAACGAAGGAAGCAAAGTGATGGCAAGCGGCGATTTCAACGGCGACGGCCTCGTCGATCTATTCGCCGCGGGCTCGTCAGGCATTCAGGTGTATCTAGGAAAAGGCAACGGCACGTTCCACACCGCCGCTACCTATGCCGGCTCGGACGCCAACGCGGTTATCGTTTGGGATCTGAATAAAGACGGCAAACAGGATGTTGTGGTGAGCACCACCTCCGGTACCGAAATCCTGCTTGGCAATGGCACCGGCACATTCTCAGCAGGCCAAACCCTGCAATTCACTTCCGGAGTTATCGCGGTCGCGGATTTCAACAAAGACGGATTCCCGGACCTCGCGATTGCAACCAGTTGGGACATTGCCATCCTTCTCGGAAACGGCGATGGAACGTTCCAGCCCGCGCCCGTTTCCGGCTACGGGAACGGTGTTCTTGCCGCCGGCATCGTCGCAGCCGACTTCAACGGCGACGGCAAGCCCGACATCGCGTTCTCAAGTGGAGACTTCGAAGACGACAGCGGACCTGTGGCCGTGTTGCTCAACACGACGCCTTAGAACTGCTCTGAATAGGCGGAGAAATACCTGCCGCCCGTCACACTCCCTGGAATCTGCCACAGGGCCGAAAGGGAAAGTTTTCGTGGAGAAGCAAAGCGGGCTTCAAAACGAAAAAGCCCCCGTTGCGCGGGGGCTTTCGTCCAATCTGTGAAGCAGAAGGGGGTGTTGCTTTGTGACATTCCAATTGAAGATTGTGTGGCTTAACTACACAGTCGAGATCGTCTTCCGCCTGAAAAGGTAGAAGATAATCTTGGGATTGTGGTGAATCCAACACCCCAATCCCTTCACTCATTGTACACGCACCGTACCTCAAACCGCTCATGTTATAATCATGCATGGCAATGATTAAATATTCATCGCCTCAAAAAGAACCATGTCGTTCCGCGTAGGCATTGCCGGTCACCGCGGGTACAGCGGTGCCGAGCTTCTGCGCATCCTGTCTCGCCACCGCCAGATCACCCCAGTTCTGCTGGATCACCGCGACCCCCAGCCAGGGCACATCCCATCCAGCGCGGCGGCGGTCGGCGAGGCGGGCCTGCAACTGGTTTTCCTGGCCGTCCCTACCGAGGCAGCGCTGGGACTTGTTCCCGAGATGCTGGCTGCGGGCGTCAAGGTGATCGACCTGAGCGGTGCGCACCGGCTGAAGACTCTGGAAGCCCACGAGCGCTGGTATGGAGGAACGCATCCACACCCCGAACTTCTGGCCGAGGCGGCTTATGGGTTGCCGGAATTTCACCGTCACCAAATTCCGGATGCCCGGCTGATCGCCAATCCGGGCTGCTATCCCACGGCGGCGAATCTCGCCATCAAGCCGCTGATCGACCACGGGCTCGCCGACCTGCATGCGGGAATCGTCTGCGACGCCAAGAGCGGAGTCAGCGGGGCGGGGAACAAACCCACGCCCAAGAACAGCTTCTGCGAAGTCACCGAGAACTTCTCGGCCTACGCGATTCTGGAGCACCGGCACGTGCCCGAAGTGCTGATGGAGAGCCGCGTGGCGGAGCGCGATTTCAGCTTCAGCGCGCAACTTCTACCAATCGCGCGGGGCATCCTTGAAACGATCTATTTTCGGGCGTCACGCGAGTTGACCGAAACCGAAATCCGCGACGCCTATACACGCGCTTATCAGGACGAGCCATTCATTCGCCTTCATGCGCCGGGCTCCGTACCAGACCTGCACGACGTGGCGCGCACCAATTTCTGCGATATCGGTGTTCGGTTCGATCGGGGCACGGGCCGCGGCGTCATCGTCAGCGCCATCGACAATCTGGGGAAGGGCGCGGCCGGCCAGGCGGTTCAGAATATGAACCTGGCGTTCGGGCTGCCCGAAACGGAAGGGCTGCTTTGAAGGTGCTGATAAAGATCGGTGGCACGCTGGTCGACGAACCTTCCGCGCGCCAATCAGTGGCCCGGCACCTCGTTGCCGCGCACGCCGCCGAGCACCAGTTCGCCGTGGTTCACGGCGGCGGACGCCAGTTGACGCGGTTTCTCGAAGCGCAGGGAGTGGCTACCCGTTTCGTGAACGGGCTGCGCGTCACCACAGAGGAAGCCATCGACGCGGTGATCCAAATCCTTGCGGGGCTAGTCAACAAACGGCTGGTCGCGGCGCTCCGGGCCGAAGGCGCGAGTCCGGTGGGCATTAGCGGGATTGATGGCCGTCTGACGACGGCTGGCGAACTGCATCCTGAACTCGGCTGGGTCGGCAAAATCAAGACCGCTGATACCGGTCTTCTCGACTTACTCACCTCCGCCGGTCACATTCCCGTGGTCGCCTGCGTATCCGGAGATGAAGAAGGCGGCATCTGGAACGTGAATGCCGATCAGATGGCCGCCGCCTGCGCGCGCGCCTTCCGGGCCGACAAAATCATTTTCCTCACCGATGTCGCCGGTGTGATGGATGCGGACGGCAAAGTGATCCCTTCCCTCAGCGTTTCCGGCGCGCGCCACCTGATTGAAGCGGGAGTGGCCAAGGGCGGGATGCAAGCCAAACTCGAAGCCGCGTGCGCTGCCATTGAAGGCGGCGTCGCGTCCGTGATCATCGCCGGCGGTGCGCAGCCCGAAATCATCTCCCACCTACTCGGCGGGGAACCCGAAGGAACCTGTATTTATGCTTAGCGCCATCACGAGCGAACTCGAACTCGAAGCCCCGTCAACCGTCACCGGAGTTTCTGTCCGCAAGGCCGCCATGCGCGACATCCCGGCCATCCTGGGCCTGATCAATGGCTACGCGGCGGCAGGAGTGATGCTCCCACGCACGGAATTTGAACTTTCCGAGAACATGCGCGACTTCGCCGTGGCCCACGCCGGGGGCCGGCTGGTTGGGTGCGGCGCACTCCATTTTTACAGTCCTGTCATAGGAGAAGTACGGAGTTTGGCGGTCTCACCACACGTAAAAATACGAGGGATTGGCCGTAATATAATTAGGTTTCTCCTGAATGAAGCACAGGAATATTACTTAGGGGCGGTATTCGCTTTTACTTACGTTCCCGGATTTTTTTCCCGAGTCGGCTTCTCGGAAGTGGAACGAGGGGCCTTGCCACTGAAGGCATGGAAGGACTGCCTGAGGTGTCCTAAGTTTCAGAATTGCGACGAGATAGCGGTTTTGCGCGTGCTCGATGCCGAGCTCTGGGACCCGGCGGCGCTCTCTTCTCCCGATCCGGATCTGCTGATTCAGCTGCCCACAAAAAAGAAAATCGACTAAAAAAAAGCGCTTCCCATTCCCGATTTTTCTTGGTATAAAAACACTCAACCGCCGGAGATATCTTGCAGGTCCCCTCACGCAAGTATTTTTCCTGAGAATTATCTAAGCTGGTCCGAACGAAGTGATGGAATCGCGTGATTGTTCGCCGAATGATCCCGCCGCCTGTTCTTTGAGTGACTTTTTTGAGGGTATATGAGAGCACAGACCGTTGACGTCAAGGCATCTACCGGAAGAATCCTTTGTTGCACCGTTTTTCGCGCCGGGGGCAAAAAGCTCCTATCTAAGGGACACATCATCAGCGATGAGGACATCCGAGTCCTCGAATCTGAAGGTATGGACCACATCTGGGTCACTGAACTGGAAGAGGGGGAAGTGGCTGAAGATGAAGCCGTCTGTGCGGTCGCCGCGGAGATCGGTTGTGGCTGTTACGAAATTAAGCTCGCTGCCGGCGGACGCGCCAACCTGCATGCGACCGAGAACTGCTGCGTCCTGGTGGATGAGGATCTGCTGAAGCAGGTCAACTGCACCTCTGGAATGGTGATCGCTTCCGCGCTGAATTTCAGCTTCGCCTTACCGGGCCAGCGCATTGCGACCATTAAATCCGCGCCCTTCGCGGTGGCCAAGTCGGACCTGGAGGGCGTTGTGAATATGATTCGCGAACGCGGGCCCATCATGCAGGCCCGGCCCGTGCGCCAACCGAGCGTGGGCGTTCTCTACACCGATCCTACACACGGCGACCGCGCCAGAACCATGTTCGAAAGCATCATGCGGCAGCGGCTGGAGCGGTATGGGTTCGTTTCGTCATTTGCTCTCGCGTGCGCGGAGGACGAAGCCACGGTGGCCCGTTCCCTGCGCCACCTGATGCGCTCCAAACCCTCGCTGATATTAGTGGCGTCAACTACGGCTCCGGCGGGTCCGGAGGACGTGGTGGGGCGCGCGCTCGCTCAGGTGGGTGGTCAGATGGAGCGCTTCCTCGCCCCCGTGGAGCCGGGCAACCTGATGTTGCTCTCCTATTGCGAAGACACGCCGATTCTGTCCGCTCCCGGCTGCTTCCGATCCGCAAAGCCGAATGTGGTGGATCTGCTGCTGCCGCCGCTGCTGGCCCGCTATCGTGTTTCCACATGGGAAGTGGCTTCCCTGGGACACGGCGGGTTGCTGGCTTAATGCTGGCTTAATGCTGGCTTACACCCGCTGGTAGTCGGGGCGCCACACCTGAATCGCTTCTTTGATCTGTTTGCCGGTTAGATTCGAGTTCAGCGCGCGCTCAGCCAATGCTGCCGCTTCCGCGTCTGAAGCGAACCGCAAAGCAATCAACTGCGAAAGGTCCAGTTCCGGGATGCGCGACCGGAAGGGTTCACCGGAAAGGCCTGTCAGGCGCAGCCGTTCCTCGAGCCGGATAACGCGATCCTGGACCATCAGCGAGTACATGCGCAGGCGTACCAGGATCACCGTGGCCGTTATCGCAACCACAATCAGCCAGAGGTTCCAGATACCGAAGTGCCTCCAGGCGTGAACGATTGATCCCAACACCGTCAGCAGCGCGACGGGAGCGGTGATGAAATGAAATATAGGGTCCCAGCGTGCGTGTTTTGCGAAGCTTTGTTCTTCTGAAGTAGGCATGCGTTATATCCTACTCCTTGATGCCGCGCCTCGCGTTACCCTTTCTTCTTGCGGTCGCATTACTCGCTCAAAAAGAGGAATCCTCAATGACTCAACGTGCCCACGGCGCCTTCACGGTGGACGTAAAACCTCTCACCCCAGCCCCAGCCGAAGGGCTCAGCCGTTTCTCCATCAACAAGCAAATTCACGGCGACCTTGAAGCCACCACGCATGGCGAAATGTTCTCCGGAGGCGATCCCAAACAGGGCGCTGCCGGCTACGTCGCCATCGAAGTCGTGACCGGGACGCTCGCGGGAAAACACGGGAGCTTCGCCCTGCAACACTCCGCCACCATGGACCCCAGCGGACTCAAGATGACCGTCATTGTCGTCCCCGGCTCGGGCACAGGCGAACTGAAAGGCATCGCCGGAACCTTCACCATCCACATCGATAAGGGCCAGCATTCCTACGATTTCGATTACACGCTGCCGTAAATGCCGAATCGCCACGCAAAGGTTCTACTCATCGGCTGGGACGCGGCCGATTGGAAAATCATCAACCCGCTCCTTGATCAGGGCTTGATGCCTACTCTCAATCAATTCATCGAAGAAGGCGTCATGGGCAATCTTGCCACCTTACAGCCCATGCTCTCCCCCATGCTCTGGAACTCCATCGCCACCGCCATGCGTCCGGAAAAGCATGGCATCCACGGCTTCGTCGAGCCCGATCCGCAAACCGGCGGCGTGCGCCCCGTCACCAGCACGTCACGCCAGGTCAAAGCCATCTGGAACATCCTCACCCAGGAAGGCTTCCACGCCAACGTCGTTGGCTGGTTCGCCGACCATCCCGCGGAGCCCATCAGCGGCGCCAGCATTTCCGACCACTTTCCCAACCCATCAACGGTCTTTTCGATCTCTATAGCGGCGTGGTGAACGGTGCTTACCCGTTTTACGACGTGATGCTGGAGCGTCTGCTGCAACTCGCCGGGCCGGATACCACCGTACTTCTGGTCTCCGATCACGGGTTCCACTGCCGACCATCTGCGCCCCGGCGCCATTCCCAAAGAACCCGCCGGCCCCGCCGTGCAGCACCGCCCCGGAGGAATCATCGTCATGCGCGGCCCTGGGCATAGGAAAAGTCGAGCGCATCTACGGAGCAACCCTGCTGGACATCGCCCCAACCATCCTCACCGTCCTCGGCGCAGCCGGCCTTCCCCGGCTGCGAAAAGGCGAGCACCGATCCGACAGCGGCCGAGCCCATGCTGGGTAGCGCAGTCATAGTCCGCGAACGAAAGTCAAAAACCGGCGGCGCGGAACGAGATGCCTTCCGCACTCCGCACCTCGGCGCCAATGTCCCTTGAGCGGCCGATTAGAATCCGATTGTCTTCAGACCGAAACATGAATGCTTCCCCGTCGCGTCCCACCAGCCGCCCGCGATAAGTTTCGCCGGCCGAAGTTGTCGCGATGTAGGTGTCGTTCCAGTTGAACCGCTCTCGCGAAAGAAAAGCAATCGCACGGCGCAACGGTTGAACGCGGTCCGCGTCTGTGATCTCCTCGAATAATCGGATCATCATCCCCAGTTTTCCGCCATTCGCCTCAATGCTCGCCTGGACCATTCTTTCCCGGCTGACCACGTCAAAATACAGTTCATGCCCCGCCTGACGCACCAGGGCCTCTATGAAGAGCCTCTGAGTTCTGCCATTCCCCTCGCGGAATGGATGCAGCTTGTTGAGGTCTGCCAGCAGTTGCGCGGCGTGCCGAGCAAACTCTATTCGGGGAAGCCCTTTGTACAGGTTCGCCCGCGCCGCCAACCCGAATATCCGCTCGGCCTCGTGCTGAAGCAGGTGCGGCGCAGTGAACCAGGTCGGCGGCTGTCCAAGGTGTTCCGCCTTCCCGAGCACCTTAGTTCTGAATTCCCCCGCCCATTTGAAAACGTCCTGAAAAACCTGCCTGTGAGATGGACTTTAGATGCCTAACGTCGAACCCGCCCGCGATCGGCCTGGTTTGCAGTTCATGGATGCGCTGAGCCGTTTTTGCAGCCTCAAAAACCGCCAGATCCTTTGCGTCGAAGACCGCGAGCGTTCCTAAGAACCGATGTTCCGGGATAGAGGTAGGGGTCCGAAACGTCTTTCATTCAGGTGATCGATCGCCATGCCGGGTTCCTCATCGCCGATCTCGCCAAGAACGTGCCGATGAAAGATACATTCCAGATCGGTATCCAGGTGGAAGTCTTCGATTCGCAGATGCGCGATTGTAGCGACAAGCGCCCGTTCCCGCGTGACTCGCTCTTGATCCGTAATTGGAATCGTAAGTGGCACTGCACGATTTTACCAGTGCCTCTTATGGAATCCCGTTAATGAAATACGGCATCGCATCGAGCGAAGCTGCTGAACCTCGCTCAGGAACGTGGCGAGCTTCCAATTCTTCTTGGGCCGATGGGTATCGGAGCGATTTCTTTTTCGCTTTCGGCGGTCGGCGCGCCGAATCGAATGCTAATGTTGGGAATATGGATACCCTACAAGTGGAACTGCCCGTTGATCTTGTCCGGGTTGCCAATCTGGACACCGAGCACCTTTCGGCGGACACGGCTCGTGTGGTTGCCTTGCTTCTGTTTCGCGAGGACAGGATCTCTCTCGGGCGCGCCGCCGAGCTGTGCGGCACTCCAGTCGAGGCGTTCATCCAGTTCGCCGGACGTCACGGTGTGCCCCTCCACTACGGCGTTGAGGAGCTTGAGCAAGACCGCCGAAATATGACTCGAATCGGTTTGTGATCGTTGTTTCAGATTCCTCTCCTCTGATTACGCTGTCGCGAGCCGGCTGTCTTGATCTCGTTCGCGGACTGTTCCCCCTGATCCACATTCCAACCGAGGTCTACAACGAAGTTGTGATCGCCGGGGCTGGGCTTCCCGGGGCGAGAGAAGTGGCCTAGGCGTCGTGGATACGCGTGATACAGGTCGACGACGCGAAAGCATTGCGAACCGCAATCGAAGAAACGGGCTTAGGCGCCGGCGAGATGGGCGTGATTCAACTCGCACGGGAACTGGGCGCCCACGTGGTGCTCATCGACGAGCGGAAGGCCCGTCGTTACGCCGAGGAGGACAATCTCATTTGCTTCGGCTGCTTCTCGAAATGGACTTCCGTATCGACGCTAAGACGCTAAGATCGAGCTTGCAGAAGCTCGGCTTCAAGGCCTTGTGACGACCGTGGATTGGCGATAATCCTCGCGGAACTGTCCGCGATCCGCCATTTCAAAACAAAGTTGTCCTGCTTGAGGTTCGGATATATCTGTCCGATAGTGGAAAGTGTGGAGGGCGGAATTCGAGCGGCGCGATCAAATGTTGGCGCGACGCACGACCCCTTTAGAATCGCAAAGAGGAATCGGCGGCGACATTCGGGCGAAGATGTGACGGGATCTGAATATCGATCAGCATGAGCGATGAAAGGTCAACCAATGTCCGCGTTTACCTACCCCGCAAGATTCACGACCGGTTCCGACCTTGGATCGGATCTCTCGATCCGCTTATCGCGCCGGGAAGATATCCCTAAGCCCTCGGGCCTGAAAAGGTGGCCAGCGCCTGTTCCCGTGCCGCTCCTGACGGCCTTGGGCAAGCAGATGACAGTGGAAGTTCGCGACGCGCCGTGAGCGGGCTCAATAGACCGCGGCGCAGCCTACCCCCCGGCGGGCGGGGCCGATCGCTCCTCCATGAGTTTGCAGTTCCTGAAGCGCTGTGATGAGGCTGGGTAACGCCGAGGTACTCCAGTCCGGCGAGAGAATCCCGTAAGTCTCCGGAGCGCCGAAGGTTCGGGTTGCGCCGGTTGACTGGGTGCCGTTCATCGGCCAGTAGCTCCAGTCCACCTTGTATTCACCAAGGTAGGAAGAAATGGCGCTGAACCAGACGCTGCCGACGCAGGAGCCGGCGGTGTTACAGGTTCCGAATTCACCGAGCCAGAAAGGCTGGGGCGCGGGGCCGGTGACGAGATAGCCCCAGCGCGGGGCGATCTGCTCGATCCAGTCAGTGGGCCCCGAGAGCCCGGAGTAGTCGAAGCCGTAATCGTGGGCGGAATAGACCAGGCGATCCGGCACATCCAGATTGACGGGGAGGGTAGCCGCGCCGGAAAGGTCCGTTGCGTAGTTAACGCCTTCGACGAAGATGAGCAGGTTGGGGTTCACCGCCAGCACGGCGTTGCCTCCACGCGCGGCGGCGGCGTTCCAATCCGTCGCAGGAGAACCTCCCCATGTGGCGTTGATACGCGGCTCGTTGCGGAGATCAGCGCCGATCACATAGGGCTGATTTGCGTAGCGCTGGGCCATGGCTTGCCAATCGCGAATCCAACTCGCTTCGGGATAAGCGGTGTTTGCCCAAAGCGTGTTGCCATCGTCGCCGCAGCACCATTCCGCGTCGCTCGAATGATTGTCGAGGATGATCATCAGGTGCTCGGCCGCCAGAGCGTTCACCACCTGGTCGAAGATTTGCATCGCGGTCTGCCCCTGCAGGTCTGGATTCGCCGTGAGGGCGTACGCGCCAACCACCGGGTTGCTCTCGAGCATTTGGCTGGACCACGGCAGCCGGACCGCATTGAAACCGAGTTCCCGGATGAGGCGGGCAATTATCGCCGGAGTGCTGGAAGCGAGGCCGCCGACGACGAAATCCGGCGATTCGGCTCCATACCAGTTGACTGCGTTCAGCCGCACGCGGTGGCCGCCGGAATCCACGAGATGAGCGGAGGCCGTATGGAGGGGGAACGCCGGCGGGGCAGGGCAGTGGAGCAGTGGCAAAATGACTGCGAAAGCCGGAAAAACATGCGCTGCCATGGTGTCCAAACGATATAATACCCGCGTGCCCGACTTTCGATTCGCTTTCGCGCTGGTTCTGCTCGCGCCCCTCGCTTGTGCCCAAACAAACTCTCCACTCCAAAGACGCCTGGTGGGCGACTACGGTTATTGGAGCAGAACTCAAGTGCCGCCGTACAGCTCCGCGCAGATTCCATTCAATGAACTGACCCACATCAACCACGCGGGAGTCAGTTTCGGGGCGGACGGATCGCTGACGGTGCCTTCCGGGTTTCTAGAGCCCGAACTTCTCTCGAAAGGGCACGCGGCCGGCGTGAAGGTGCTTCTGCTGCTGGGCGGCGACTTCACCGCGCTCGACGGCAACCCCGCCGTGCTCACCACCTTACTGCAGAACCTCTCGGTCTTCATCACCGAGAACGGTTACGACGGCCTCGATATCGACTGGGAGTATCCCGCGTCCACCGCCGACATCGACACCTTCGGCATTTTGATGAACGGATTGCGCGCAACATTTCCATCGCCTCAATACACTCTATCCGCCGACGTTCCCCCCTGGGGAGGATCATACGCGTATGCGAGCGTCCAGCCGATCATCGACTACTTCAACATCATGATGTACGACTGCGCGGGGCCGTGGACGGACGATGGGCAACTGAACTCCGCAATTTTTCCGGACCCCAATAACCCGGAGCCGTATGAGTGTGCGCCGGGAGGAAGTGTCCTGGCAGCGGCGGACATTTTCCTGGAGGCGCTGAAGATACCGCCGGCTCAGTTGAATATGGGTACCCCGTTCTACGGGTATTTCTACGCTAATGTGAGTTCGTTGTTCGGACCGTGCGTCAACTGCGCATACACCGTTCCGTCGGAGAACTACGGAACCTGGATCAAGCAGCGCATTAATAAGCTGGGATGGCAGAGTTATGTCGATCAGAATTCCGCGGTACCTTACATGTTGCGAGCGGACGGATCGCCGGGGTATATCACCTACGATGATCCTGTTTCGACTTATCATAGGATCAACTATTCGCTGTGGCAACGGGGGTTGGGAGGCAGCTTCATGTGGTCTCTCGATGCGGACTACGACGGGCACTCTCAAGACCTGCTGGATGCGATGTATTCGGCTACTTTAGGTGGGAAGGCTCCCTTAGCCCAGTAGTTCAGGCCGCAACGTGTAAAACTTACGCTGAACATGCAAGGCCCCGGAATTGCTGGCGTTTTTACTGGTAGATGGCGCAACGGACGAAACGGCTGGTCTTGAATGTAGATTGCGATGAGGCCAGACGCGGGGCGACGTCGGGAGTTCTCAGGCAAGCTGATTTCGACGTCGGCGAGGCCAGAACGGGCTCTGAGGCCCTACAACTGGCCGCCGGGGAGCAGCCGGATCTCATCCTCCTTGATGTTCATCTCCCGGACATCGAAGGCTTTGAAGTTTGCCGCCGTCTGAAATCCCGTCCGGAAACGAGCTTGATTCCCGTGCTTTACCTGGCGGCTTGCCCGCTCGATTCGAGTCAGCAGCCGCGCGTTCTGGATTTTGGCGCGGACGGGTATCTGACAGAGCCATTTGACCCGGGCCTTTTGGTGGCCTCCGTCAAATCGATGCTGCGGATGCGCGATGCTGAGCGCGAAGTGCGCCGATATGCAAAGGCATGGCAAAGCACGTTCGATTCGATTCAGGATGGTATCGCGGTGCTTGATTCCCAAGGGTGCGTGATCCAGGCGAATGCACGTTTTCGGGTTCATTTTTCCGACGGCGCGCTGGAGCGCATGATCGCCTATGAATCGCCGCCGATTGCCTTGAAAGACATTATCGGCCGCGTCGAAAAGAGCGGGCGGCATGTCAAATGGGAAGTGACGCAGGGAGAGGCGTCGCTCGAGATTTCCTTGAACGGCATTCAGGATTCATCGGAAACGCGCGGGGTGATCTGCATTGTCCGCGACGTGACTGAGCGGAACAGAATTGAGGAAAATCTCCGGTTCACGCAGAAATTAGAGAGCGTTGGATTGCTGGCGGGCGGTATTGCCCATGATTTCAACAACCTGCTGACTGGGATTCTGGGCAATGCCAGCCTGGCGCTGGACGAGCCGGGGCTGCCGTCCGGCCTGCGGCCCATGCTACAGCAAGTGGTCACTTCCAGTGAGCGCGCGGCGGATTTGACGCGGCAGTTACTGGCGTACGCTGGCAAGGGTCGTTTTCACGAGGAGCCGGTCGATATCTCCACGATGGTTCGTGAAACCCTTTCGCTGATCCGCACGAACCTGGCGCCGAATGAGGTGAAGTTGGCCCTTGATCCGGCGCTGCCGTTGATTCGGGCCGATGCGACGCAAATGCGGCAGTTGCTGATGAATCTGATTCTGAATGCGAGCGAAGCCATTGGACAAAAAAGCGGGCTGATCTCCATTCGGACGGCGGTTACGGACCTGGGGGAAGACTCGCTGCGCTTATTCCCGAACTATTCTTTGGAGACGGGGAAATACGTTTCCGTGGAGGTGCTCGATTCAGGTTCAGGAATGGACGCGGCAACTCTCAAGCGGATTTTCGATCCGTTCTTCACGACTAAGTTTCTGGGGCGCGGGCTTGGGCTATCGGCAACACTCGGAATTGTCCGTAGCCACAGGGGCGCAATACGCGTGGTCAGCGAGCCGGAAAAAGGCTCGCTCTTTCACGTCGTACTGCCGGTTATTGAGGCGAAGGATGAGACGCAAGCGCCACCGGATTCCGAACCGGACCCCATCACGGCCAGAATCCTGATTGTCGAGGACGAGGAATCGGTTCGTTCGATGATGCGGTCCGTCCTGGAGAGGGATGGGCATGCGGTCCTTTCGGCGGTGAACGGGTTTGACGGTATCCAGGTCTACCGGGCGGCGAAAGGGACCATCGACCTGGTCATTGTGGATTTGACGATGCCGGTCATGAGCGGCGAGGAGACGATCGAGGGATTGATCGCACTCGACCCGGCCGTCAGCATCGTGGTATGCACAGGGCATTCCACGTCTGACGCGGCGAAGTTTTCGGCGGGAATCCTGGGGGTAATCGGCAAGCCGTTCCGCGGATCTGTTTTGAGATCGGAGGTGCGAAAGTACTTGCTCAAGAAAATGCAGGTAAACGCCTGATATTATTGGGAAATCTTGCGCATCAAAACGGACAGTAACTGATCCGTTTCCGGGGCCTGATTGCAAGACACCGGGCGGGTGTTCCAGATGGTTTCCGCAAAATCGAGCCGCATCTCGGCGGCTTCATTGGTGACGGCTGGTTTCTTTTCGCCGATCAGTTGTTGCGCCTTTTGGAGCAATTGGGAATCCTCCGGCTGCGCCGCGGTGCAGGCAGCGACCATTGACGAGGCGAGAGCGAGAATATGCGTACTTCGCTCCAACTTCTCCTGGCTGGACAGCCATCTCGGGGTGGGATCCATTTCCATCGCGTTCAACGCGACGTCGGCGCTCTGTTTCCAGGCTGCGTTGTCGGGCTTCAACTCGGCGGCTCGGTCAAACGATTGTCTGGCCGCTCGGAAATTGCCGCTTTGGATCTCGGATTGGCCCAACCCCGCGTAAGCCTCGGCGTCGGCGGGATTGACTTGCAGCCAGCGGCGATAGGCATCGATGGCTCGAGAAGTGGCGCCCGCCTGCTGGAAGAGCGACGGTAACTCGCGTGCAATGCGCGGGTCCGAAGCGGCAAGAGGCTCGAGCAGAATCAGTTCGGAGAGAAGTGCCTTCTGATCGCCGCGCGCCACCAACCAGTGGACCAATTCGATTCTGGCATTGATCTGCTGGCCTTCGGTATTGGGCGGCCACGTGCCGTAAATGGCTCGGTGAAAAAAGGAATCGGCGCTGGTGTATCTGCGCTGCTCGTCCATGGCTCGCGCCATCATCAGGTTGGCCTGTCCGTCGTTCGAGTCCTTATCCAAAATCCCGCTGAGCGCATCTTCGGCGCTGTCCGGCTGTCGATCGCGGATGAGGGCGTCGGCCAGGGCAAGTTGAAACGAAACGTTGTCGCGATCGAGAGAACGGGCAGTGCGAAACGCCTCGCTCGCTTGAGCGTTATGGCCGTCGCGCAGCAGGCTGACTCCGTTCGAATAAGCGTGGCGCGCTTGCGCGTCCAACTCGCGGTGCTCCAGGCTGGCCAGAAACTGGTCCGCCGAATAGATCGCGCCCATGGTCACCGCGATTCCAATCACCAGTTTCGGGGTCGCGAAAGGAATCATGCAGGGTGCCCTTCCGTGACCCCGAATGCGGCGAGTACATCGGGCATGGTTACGACCCCGATCACTTTACCAGCTGTGGCGCGGCTCATCACGGGAAGAGCGTCCACCTTGGCCGCGCCCATCTTTTCGATCGCGGCGCTCAGCGACTGATCGGGGTACATCACGTCCCCGGCTTCGGCTGGGATTCCGGCCGCATCCACCATGAAACGCAGATGCCCGTCCTGTACGACCGGCCAGGTGCGAACCCCGGCGTCGCGCATGGCTTCGAGCGCCGCCGTCTCATCGGTCTCTCCGACGGGACGCGCTACATCGGACACGCTGAATCCGCCTTCTCCAATCTCCCGCAAGCCAGGCAGCGAAACGCCTTCCTGGTGGGCCAGCGCTTCATAGATGGGCTGGCGCTGCAAGCGGTAGGAAATGGCGAAACTGATCAGGTTGGCGATCATCACCGGCACGATGATGGTGTAATCCCGCGTGAGTTCAAAGATCATGAGCACAGACGTCAGCGGGGTGCGGATGATGCCGGCGAAGGCAGCGCCCATGCCCACCAGCGCGTAAGCCCCCGGTCCGGCCGTGATTGCGGGAAACATGTGATGGGCCACGGAGCCCAGCGCGCCACCGATCATGGCGCCGATGAATAAAGCAGGGCCAAAGATGCCGCCGGCGTTCCCCGACGAATAGCATGTGGCCGTCGCGATGATCTTGAGCACGATCAGCATGGTGACGGTTTGCAATGCGAGGTCCCCACCCAGCACGCGCTCCACGTAGTCATAGCCAACGCCCATCACCTCGGGACGGTAGAGCGCCATCAACCCCACCACAAGTCCGCCGATGGCAGGCTGGACCCACACCGTGGCGCGCGGCAGTTTCCGGAACAATAGACGCAGGTAGAGCAGGAGCTTCACGAAGACCACCGAGCCCAGCCCTCCCGCGATGCCGAGCGCGGCGTAAATGAGGAACTCCCGCGGGTCGACCAGGTGATAAGCCGGAACGTGAAACAATGCCTGATCGCCCAGGATGAGGTGCAGCACCATCCATGATGTGGCCGAGGAGATCACCACCGAACCCAGCACAGGCGCGTGCAGATCGCCCATAATCTCCTCAAGCGAAAACAGCACGGCCGCAATGGGCGTGTTAAATGCGGCCGCCAGCGCGGCGGCGCATCCCATGGGCAGCACGGCGCGCAAGTTGGCTTTGCTCAAACCAAAGCGCCGGCCGAGATCGGAAGCAATGCCCGCGCCAATCTGCACGGATGGACCTTCCCGGCCAAGCGCGATCCCGCTGGCGAGTGAAATGGAGCAGCACAGAAACTTCCCGCACACGGTACGGAGCGAAATGTAGCCGTCGTTAATGAAGAGCGCAAATTTGGCTTGCGGAATTCCGCTACCGCGCGCGTCAGGGAAAAACCGATAGAGCAGGTACCCGGAGAACGCCGCGCCGATGACGGGGGTCAGCACGCGACGCCAGGCGGGGCTGTCCACGGGATACATACGCGCGGAAAGTCTCCCTGTCAGGAGGATGAACGCGACGACCACCAGACCGACCAGCGCGCCGATGATGAAGCTAAGCGCCAGGGAGACCCGCGCTTCTCGATCAAAAGGGACCGCAGCGGCCTTGGCCAGCTTTTTCACGGGGGCAATCGCCATGTAACTTTCAGAATAGCGAAGACTTAGAATCGTCCCATGCCGATCAAAGCCGGGGATTGCCTGTTGGCCGTGTTGTTCACTTGTGTGTTTGCCGCCTTATTATGCCAGGCGCAGGAAGGCGACTCGAAGGTGCCCTGGAAAGGCTACGCGATTCTTGGAAACGGGCACCTCACCGCGGTTTATTCGGATGACGACCGTATCCAGCAACAGACCCACGCGGAAGGCATCCAGCACCTGTACTTCAACGACTACACGGCGGACTACCTGGCATCGACTTCGTTCCGCGTGTCCGGAGCCGGCCCGGCCGGAAATAGCTCGCCTGGCATGAAGAACTTCTTCACCACCCAGACCTGGAAGCAACTAACGAACGGAGCAGTCCAGACGGTCCTTTGTTATGTGCACCCGGAGGGTGCGGTGGTGCTCCAGGTGAACGCTGATGCCCAGGCGGGCTATGAATTTCGGGCTGTGTTGCGGAAAGAGATCAGGACCGACCACAACATCTCGCTCGCTTCCGTTCTCGAGTCTGAGAATGCGGCTATCGCCACATGGTCGAACGGAACCGTCGTGGCAATTGCACCAAAGTCCCCTGGAGCGGCGATCTCGGTAACGGAGTCGACGGTTTCCATCGAAGGTCGCTTGAGTGGCCGCGAATCCGGAGCTGAGATTCTGCTGATCCCTGCCAATTCGAGAGACGAGGCCCTCGCCAAGGTTCGTCTGTTCCGTGCCAAAGCGGATCTTGAGGGCGCCGCGGGACGTTACTGGAATGCGTGGATGGATTCCGGGAAGCTGCCGCTTTTCAAGAGTGGTGACCCGCAGGCTGCCAGGTATCTGGAAGCTTTCAAGCGTAATCTCTACTGCGTGAAATCGGCTGAACTGAACGGGCGGATTCCAGCGGACATCACGGGCCAATTCGTTACCAACGGCATGCCGCAGCTTTATCCGCGAGACGCGATGATGTGCGCCCGAGTGCTCTTGTTGTCCGGCCATGCCGAAGAGGCCAGGCAGGTGATCGAGTTTTGGGCGAAACCGCAAGTCCCGATGAAGACGCGCGGAGAGTGGTATGCGCGCTATGATGCGCACGGGAAAGCGGTGGACGCCGGCAGCGGCGCGCGCTTTGACGAGCCGGAGTGGGATTCGAACGGCTACTACATTTACCTGCTGGATCAGTATCACAGCACGAAGGGAGTGTGGCTGGCGGACGCCAAATTCCTCTATGAGCTGGCGGACTTTCTGGTGGATCACATCAGTTCGAATGGCTTGCTGGAAGAAGGTGGAATTGTCGAATGGACGGGATATCTGCCGGCCACGAACATGATCGACGCGGCTGCACTGAAGACAGCTTCGAGGATTGCTCGCGAATTCGGGAACGCGAAGAAGTCCGAGGGTTACGCCGCGGCGGCGCAGAGAATTTCGATGGCGCTCCCGCAGATGTTCGATCCCTCGCGGCAGACGTATGGGGACGTTCGATTCACTGGCCTAAAAGGAGTGAATGGCGAAAGTCTTGCGGTCCACTCGGGCGAGAAGCTCTATCTCTGGGACACTACCGCCAATGTAGGAGCGATCTGGGGCTTCCCGAATCACCGCGACCTTGAATTATCCAACAGTTTTTATGCGAACAACACGGTGAAACTGGGAGGCGGCATGCAGTATTTCGATTCTCCGGATCCGGGGCTGGCAAGCTATGGGCACGGTGTCTTTTTCTTTACGACGGCGGCCGCCGCCCAATACGAATCTTTGTCGGGGAGGAATACCAAGGCGAAGGAGTTTATCGATTGGATGCTAAGGAACGCAAACGCGTATGGCCTGATGCCGGAACACATCCTTCCAGATGGGAGTGATGTGAGTGCCGCTTCGCCGCTATCGTGGTGCGCGGCGGAGTTTGCGGCCGCATTGCTTCTGTGGAGCGAGTCTTAGCCGGCTGACTCTTCGCCACTCTGGGGCAGAAGAACAATCTTTCCTCCCGTTCCCGCGGCTACACGGCCGTACGCCTCGGCAGCCGCGGAGAGCGGGTACCTCGCCGATGACCGGGGGTTTGAGCGCACCGGACTCAAATAGCGGCCCAATCTCTGTCAGGATATGGGCGCAGTGCGAGGCGTTGAGAGGCTGGGTGTCCAGTCCGAAGAGCTTGAGTTGCTTTCGATAGAAGGGCAGAATATCAAGGGCGAACTCGCGGCCACCCACAGCGGAGTAAACTACGATCCGGCCACCGCGGGCGAGCGCGCCAAGTAGAGGGCCGAAAATGCTGCCGCCGACTCCGTTCAAGGCCAGATCCGCCCCCTTGCCATTTGTGGCGGCGCGCACGACCGCCTCCAGGTCTCCCCGGTCCGATTGCGCCGTGGCGTGGACTCCGATCGATTGCGACGCCCAGAGCTCCTTCGCGTCCCTCAGAAGTCCAAGCCCGGACCTTTCTTCATCCGTGTCTATCCGTATTCATCCGTGGCTCTGCTTTGCCCCACCCGCCGGTCCCCACGAATCCAGAACTTTCTCCTCAGCCCTCAACAACTTCGACCCACCCCAGTTACATTTCTTCACATTCACGAAACAACCCGGATAACTCCGCCGCCGAAACTGAAAGCGCGTAAGGAGGGCGCGGCGTGAAGAAGATCGTCATTGCATGCATCGTAGTCGGGGCAATCGCGGCTGCCCTGGCAGTGGGAAAACGAGTATGGAGCCCACCACGCACCTCCGGTTCCGATGGCGCCGAAGTGGTTCGTGTCACTCGCCGCAGCCTGGGTACGGAAGTCAAAGCCACCGGCGTCATCAAACCCAAAACTGGCGCGCAGGTGAATGTCGGTTCCACGGTGTCCGGAGTTGTATCCCATCTTCACGTACGCATTGGAGACACCGTCGACAAAGGACAGCTTCTCGCCGAACTCGATAGCCGCGAGCTTACCGCCAGACGCGATGCCGCGGAAGCCGCCGTGAAATTGGCCGAGGCCAACGTGGCCTACAGCCAAACCGATTTTTCCCGCAAAATCGCCCTCCGCACGGAACATCTGATCGCACGAAGCGAATTCGACCTCGCCCAGCAATCGAATGACGTGGCTCAGCAGCAGCGCAACCAGGCGCGCGCAAATCTGGAGGAAGCATCCACCCAGTTGGGCTACGCACGAATCTATGCGCCTATCGGTGGCGTCGTTTCCGCAGTCTCCACCGAAGAGGGTGAAACGGTTGCGGCCAGTTTCGCGGCCCCCACTTTCGTTACTCTTCTGGACCTGTCGCGCCTGGAAGTCTGGGCGTATGTCGATGAAACCGACATCGGCCGCATCCGCGTTGGCCAGAAGGCCCGCTTTACTGTGGATACTTATGCTGAGCGGGAGTTCACCGGCCGCGTCACGGCGGTCTACCCCAAGCCGGAGGTCCGCGACAACGTGGTCGACTACATCACGGTGTTGAGTTTCCAGACACCCGCCGATTGCATTCTGCGGCCCGAGATGACCACCGCGGTCACCATCGATCTGAAGCGGCGCGAGAACGTGTTGGCCCTTCCCGTCGGAGCCGTTCACCGGGAACAACAGAATCGATTCGTTTTGATCCACCGTGGCAACGCCATTGAGCGGCGGCCGGTGACGACGGGTATCCGGGATGAGAACTACTGGGAGATTCTCACCGGACTGCATGAAGGCGATGAAGTGCTCGCCGGAGAAAGAAAACAGGAGGCGAATTAAACAATGATCGAGTTGCAGCACATCAACAAGACCTACACGCGCCCAACGGGCGAAGCCGTCCACGCCCTGATCGATGTCTCTCTGCGCATTCAACGCGGCGAGTTCCTGGCGATTGCCGGCGCATCCGGGTCGGGAAAATCCACGCTCATGCACATCTTCGGGCTCCTCGACTCGCCCGATGGCGGACACTATCTGCTGGACGGTGAAGACGTATCGGGCCTCAGCGTGAAGCAACAGGCACGGCTGCGCAACCGGAAGGTCGGGTTCGTCTTCCAGTCATTCCACCTTTTGCCGCGAACCAGCGCGCTGGAGAATGTGGAACTGCCGCTGCTCTATTCCGACCGTGGTTCGACGAGGGGCCTCGGCCGGAAGGCTCTGGAGGCGGTCCATCTGTCGGATCGGATTCATCACCGCCCCTCGGAGCTTTCCGGGGGCCAGCAGCAGCGCGTCGCCATTGCGCGCGCTCTGATCAACGAGCCGGATCTTCTACTGGCTGACGAGCCGACCGGTAATCTGGACCGGCAATCGGCATCCGAAGTGATGGCGCTCTTCCAGGCTCTGAACAAGGCCGGTCGAACAATCGTTGTGGTCACCCACGATAGCGAGGTGGCCGCGCATTGCGGGCGCATCGCGCGCATCGAAGACGGGCGCATCGTGAGCGACCAGCCCGTTCCCCAGCCGAAGAATTTAATGGAGGCCGCGCAATGAGCCCGATCCGGATCGTCAAACACAGCGTCCGAACGATGGCGCGTTTCAAACTGCGCACCGGGTTCATGATGTTGGGAAGCATGGTGGGCGTCGCCGCGCTGACGTTCGTTCTCTCAGCCGGGCGGGCAGCCGAGCGCAAGACCATTGAGACAGTCTCCAGGATGTTCGGCGATTCGGCGATCCTGATCGAAGATGGAGGCGGCCATTTCGCGGGCGGCCCGCGCGGCCAGGGATCGCGTCTGAAGCTCGACGATCTCGACGCAATTGCCAGGGAACTCCCCAACGTCGAATCGTGGGACCCGCAACAGGGTCTTCCGGGCGGGTCCGTTCGTCATGGCGACGTGACGGAAAGGGCGCGCGTGATGGGCGAATCGGAACGCAGCGAGCACGTCTGGGGGCGAAAAGCTTCGCGCGGCGAGTATTTTGACGCCGCCGCCGTGAAGGCTGCCGATCGTGTGGCAGTCGTCGGTGAAACAGTCGTAAGAACTCTGTTCAAGGGTGAAGATCCGCTGGGCGCGGAGATACGCATCGGCTCCGTACCGTTCCGCGTCATTGGAGTCCTCGAGCCGTGGGGAACCGATCCGCACGGCATGGATCGGGACAACGAGGTCCTTGTGCCGATTACGACTCTCATGCGCCGCGTCACCAATGTGGATACCATCGCGTCAGCGAAGCTTCTGCTTCGCAATTCCAACGACGCCGAACGGACCAGCACGGAAATCCGGCGCATCCTGCGCGCGCGCCACGCACTGGCGGCCAATGAGCCGGACGATTTCACGATCATCACTCCCGCCGAAGTCCGCGGCATGGTGGCGCAGGTTCAGAAGGTTTTGTTTCTCTACTTGCCGCTGGTTGCGGGCGTGGCGCTGGTTGTAGGCGCGCTCGTCTCGGCGATACTCATGCTGGTGTCGGTGAACGCGCGCACCGGGGAGATCGGCCTGAGGCGCGCGGTCGGGGCGGGAATCGGCGACATCCGCCTGCAATTCCTGGTGGAAAGCGCCGCCACAACCATCGCAGGCGGGGCGCTCGGTATCGCGCTCGGGTACGCCGCTGCGCGCGCGGCCGCCAGCCGCATGCATCTCGGCGAAGTGGAGTTGATTACCACTTTGCTGTTCGGCATCGCTGCCTCAACCGCGGTGGGACTGCTCGCCGGCACGATTCCAGCGATGCGAGCTGCCCGCTTACATCCTGTCGACGCCCTGCGATGAGGATGTTTCGCAGCGCCGGCGCATCCATTCGGGCGCTGCTCGCTCATAAGTTGCGCGGCGTGCTGGCGCTTTCCAGCGTCGCGGCAGGCGTCGCGGCGGTCCTGATAACCTCGGCTATTGGGGCGGGCGCACAACAGGAGGTACTGCGGAAGACCGAGACCATGGGCACAGACCTGCTGATTGTGACGCCGGCACAGGTGGCCAGTTCCGCTGCGCGGAAGATTCGAGGCGTGGTCACTACCATGAACGTCACCGACTGCCAGGCCATCGCGGCGCTCGATACGGTGCGGCAGGCGGTGCCGGGCTTCGAGAGTGACATGACCGTAAAAGTCCCCGGCAACGCGATGAAGGCCCTTGTATTGGGCACCACAGCTCCGTACCTGGAGGTTGGCCGTTTTCGAATTCGCGAGGGCCGTTTCCTCGACGAGGATGATAACGAGAAGGCGCGGCGCGTGGCCGTGCTGGGATGGCGCGTCGATCGGAATCTTTTCGGTGGCTCTGGCGCACGCGGTCAGACTCTGCGGATTCGAGGCATTCCTTTTGAAGTGATCGGCGTGCTTGCGGAAAAGGGTGCGCTGGCTGATGGTTCGGACGAGGACAACCGTGTGTTGATCCCCATCCGCACCGCTCTCCGGCGCGTCTTGAATGCCGCCTGGCTGAACTCGATTTTCGTTAGTGTTAGGGATCCGGACGTTCGGGATCAGGAAACGATGGGAGACGCCGAGAAAGAGATCGCCCGTGTGCTGCGTGTGCGGCATCGCCTCGACCCGGCCGGAAAGCCCGATGATTTCGTCATTCGGAACAGGAGCCGGGTGTTGGCCAATCAAAAGCAACTGGCCGATTCCCTGACGGCGTTTACTTCCGGCCTTGCTGCGATCTCTCTCGCTGTCGGAGGAGTGGGGATACTGGCGCTCATGCTGATGTCGGTCAAGGAGCGCACCGGCGAGATCGGGCTCAGAATGGCGGTGGGCGCAAGACCTGTCAACATTCTCGTTCAGTTTCTGCTGGAAGCGGTGCTGCTGGCCCTCGGCGGCTGGGTTGTGGGCATGGCTCTCGGAGCCGTGGCAACGGCTGCCATCGCTTTCGGTACCGATTGGAAGGTCGCCGTACCGGTGAACGCAACCGTGGCTTCGCTCGCCATGGCAGCGGTAACTGGAGTCGGATTCGGATGGGTTCCCGCTCGCAAGGCTTCACTGCTGCCACCCATTCAGGCGCTTCTGGCGGAATAATGTGACTATGGCGCGCGAGCCGTCTCAACGGGTTCTTCTGATCGACGATGACGAGCGGCTGAACGCCTTGCTGACGAAATATCTGGATCGGTTCGGCATGGCTGTACAGGCGTTCACTCGCCCCGAACTGGGACTTCGCGCCTTGAAGTCCGATCCACCCGACCTGATTGTCCTCGATGTCATGCTTCCGGAGATGGACGGGTTCGCAGTCTGCCGCAAGGTGCGCGAGAACAGCCGTGTCCCCATCATCATGCTCACTGCGCGCGGCGACGTGATGGATCGCATCGTGGGTCTCGAGATCGGCGCGGACGATTACCTGCCTAAGCCCTTTGAGCCGCGCGAGCTCGTGGCCCGAATTCAGGCGGTGCTGCGCCGGGGATCTGCTACGGCGGAAGCCGGCGAGACGTTGCGCGCCGGAGACCTGGAGATTAACTCCGGCGCCCATTCGGCCCGTCATCACGGCGAGGATCTGGACCTGACCGCCGCTGAATTCGAACTGCTCCGCCTGCTCGTCCGCAACCGGGGCAGGGTTCTCAGCCGCGATCGCATGATGGATGAAACGCGCGGGATCGACTGGGCGGCTTTCGACCGATCGATTGACGTGCTGGTCAGCCGCCTGCGCCAAAAATTGGGCGATAACGCCAAGCGTCCTACCATGATCCGGACCGTTCGTGGAACCGGTTACGTCTTCATCGGAGGCCAGCGTGACTAAGCGTCCGCAACCATTGTTCCGCTCGGTTTTCGTCAAGCTGGTTTCCATCATGCTCGCGATGGCATTCGCCTTGTTAGCGCTCGTAGTCGGCTTCTTTGTCTTGATCATCTACCCCCATCTGAGCTTCACCACGGAGCGTCTGATTGATGAATACACTCGCCTGTTTATGGCAAGTTCGCCGGACCTTGCGGCGGCGCAGCAGGCTGCCCGGCGACTGGATGTGGAAATACGTTACGAAGGGCCCCGGGGGACGTGGAGCACCAGTACCCGGTTGCCCACAATCGCCGATGTGCGCAGCGGCAGGTTGCGGGGGACCCCGGCAGGCATGGACTACGAAACGGAGACTGCGCCGGATGGTGGCGCATATCTGTTCGCCTGGAGGTTCGGCCAGGTCAACCGCGGCGTACACACCAAGCTGCTCTGGCTCCTCCTGGTCCTCATGATCGGCGTGGTTCTGGCCGCCTATGCCTTCCAAAGGCGGCTGCTGCGTCCGGTCCGCTGGCTCGATGCAGGCGTGGCGGGGTTGAGTTCGGGGCGTCTGGATATTGCAGTGCCGGTGCGCACGCACGATGAATTCGGCGTGCTCACCCAGGCCTTCAATCGGATGGTGCAGCGCGTGAGTCGGATGGTTCAGGCGCGCGATCAGCTTCTTCTCGACGTCAGCCACGAGCTTCGTTCGCCGTTGACGCGGATGAAACTCGCCCTTGAGTTTCTGCCGGAAGGCGAACAGCGAGCCGGCATGGCCGCCGATGTCAATGAGATGGAACGAATGGTTTCCGAACTGCTCGAACTGGAACGGCTCCGGGACGGCCGCGGGGTCCGCAGGGTGCGTCAGAGTCTGCTGCCTCTCCTGCGCGAGGTGGCGGCCGAATTTCGTGACCGGGCGCCCGGCGTCCACCTGTCCATCACGGAGCGGGAGATCATGGTGGACATCGATGCGGAGAAGCTGCGGACGGTTCTCCGGAATCTGCTGGAAAACGCCTTCAAATATTCGCTTCCCGATAGCCGTCCGGTGGAACTTTCGACGAGCGAAAACGGAGACAACATCGCCGTGCGGGTCAGTGACGACGGCCCCGGAATTCCGCAGTCCGATCTGGAGAGCATCTTCGAGCCGTTTTTCCGCGTGGACCGGTCACGCTCGAAAAGCACGGGCGGCTATGGTCTGGGCCTGAGCATCTGCAAACGAATCATGGAGGCTCATGGAGGAACAATCACTGTCGTCAGGAACGCCGGACGCGGAACCACGTTCTTCCTGAAACTGGCGAAATCTTAAACCTGCTTCATACCAACCGGATCCCACTTGCATTCCTTTTGTTCGAAGTAACTCAGGTTCGCCAGCAGCGCCGGCCCCGCCGCACGGAATCCAAAGGTGGGATCTTCAATCACCGGCTTCCGCGTCCGCACCGCTTGAATAAAGTTCTTGTGGTGATCCAGATGATCGCTATACCCCGGCGGCGGCAGGAATTTCTCGTCATCGTCCGGCCGCATGGCATCCGCGCTGGGACGCTGCTCGGGATACTTCTCGCGATAGTCCTTCAGGAATTCCTTCTGCGTGGCGTTCGCAAAGGTATCGATGGTGTAACCCGGTTCGGCTTCCCGAGGCGTCCGGGAAACGGTGACTCCATTGCCGATGGTCATGATGCCTTCCGAGCCAATAAACCGGAAACCTTGGTTCTCGCTCGACCCATCTTCAAAGTTCACGCGCAGCGCCAGGTTGAACGCCGGATGCGACTCCGTCTTGGGGTAGTCGCAAAGCGCCAGCATCAGGTCCGGCACATCGCGCCCGTCTTTCCAGAAGCGTGTTCCGCCGGTGGCATAGACGCGCGTCGGTCCCATCGAGCCGATCACAAAATGCATCCCGCTGAACAGGTGGACGAACAGATCGCCCGCCACCCCCGTGCCGTAATCCTGATAATTGCGCCAGCGGAAGACGCGTTTCGAATCGTAGTCATGATGCGGCGCGCGTCCCTGGAAGCGCTCCCAATCGATGGTGTCGGTCGATGCGTCGGGCGGAATCGAATACTGCCACGCGCCGATCGCCGAGTTGCGGTCCCACCAGGCCTCCACCATGTTGAACTCGCCGATCACGCCTTGCCGCAACAGATCCTGCGCCTTCTTATAAACGATGGAACTGACGCGCTGGCTGCCCACCTGCATGATGCGGCCGGTCTTCTTTTGCGCCTCGATCACGGGCGGCCCGAACGCCAGCCGCTGCACCATGGGCTTCTCGCAATAAACATCCTTGCCCGCATTCATCGCGGCGATCGAGACGCGGTCATGCCAGTGGTCGGGCGTGGCGATGATCACCGCGTCAACGTCCGGTCTCGCCAGCACTTCTTCAAAGTGCCGCGACGTGAAAACGTCGGCGCCCCACCGCTCTTTCGCGTGCGTCAGCCGCCCGTCATAAACGTCCGAAACCGCCACCAGCTTCGTGCCGCCCACCTTCAACGAAGCCTCCACGTCGCCCGAGCCCATGCCGCCCACCCCGATGAGCGCGATCTGTACGTTGTCGTTGGGCGAGATGGTGCGTTGCGCGCTGGCCGCCTGGGCAGCCAAAGCCGCCCCGGCCGTCGCCTGAATAAAATGCCGGCGTGTGGTCATGATTGAGGATTATATCGCCTGGCGTCGGGAGAAATCTGATTTGTATAGGTTTGTAAGGATGAGGAAAAATGTGTCGGCGTGTCTTGCAGTCGGTGCCGTTGAAGCGCTACCATGCGGGCGGCCTCCGGCGGGCGATTCGCTGGGGTTGCTGTAGCCGATTGAAGGTTGACATGTCAAAAAACGTCGCACATTCCCTAATCCTGCTCATCCCTGCCATGCTGCACGGGGCAACAGGCACCACCACCAGCCTCTCCAGCTCCGTGAATCCCGTGGTCTTTGGAAGCCCGGTTACTTTGACCGCGACGGTCTCACCCAATCCAGGCTCCGGCAGTGTCACGTTCTATGCCGGAACCACCATTCTGGAGACCGAGCCTTTGTCGAACGGCAAAGCGGCTCTCACCACGACTCTTCTGCCATTCGGAGCGCTGTCGCTGAAAGCGCGTTATAACGGGAATAGCACGTTCTCGGCGAGCAGTTCCACGGCGCTGTCGCAGACCGTGAACACCGTTTTGGGCGAAGGATTCCAAGCCGCCGGCTCGTTCGCTCAAAGCGCCGTCGCCGTGGGCGATCTGAATTCCGACGGCAAGCAGGATCTCGCGCTCGGCACTTCCACGGGCGTGGAGGTGATGCTGGGCAACGGGGACGGCACATTCCAAACACCCGCGAGCTACACAACCGCGGGCTCGGGCGGGGCAACCAGCATCACCGTGGGAGATTTTAACGGCGACGGGAAACCCGACCTCGCGGTCTCCTTCGACAAGGTCATTTACGTCCTGCTGGGCAACGGCGATGGCGCCTTCCAGGCCGCCGTGCAGATCGCCAGCGGTTACGAAGAAACAAACACGCTCACGGTGGGAGACTTCAATGGCGATGGCAAGGCTGATCTGGCGTTCGGCGGGTACTCCAGCGTAGGCGGATCCAGTGGAAGCGTTTTCGTGATGCTCGGAAACGGTGATGGAACATTTGCGCAGCCGTGGACCTTCACGCTAACGGGCGGTTATCTCCCTTATCTCGCGCTGGGCGACTTTAACGGCGATGGCATACCGGATTTGGCATACTCGGCCCAGTTCCAGACGGGAATTCTGCTGGGCAACGGCGATGGAACGTTTCGGGCTGGGGGAAGCTACAGCAATCTGTCGGGCGGCCTGGACGTCGCAACCGCGGACCTCAATGGGGACGGCAAACTGGACGTGGTAGTCGCGGTCGGCGATGATAATACGCTCTTGTGGGTCTTCCTTGGCAACGGCGACGGGACTCTGCAACCCCCGGTGAAATATGAGGTTCCCGGCTTGACGAACTGGGTAGCGATCGCGGATTTCAACGGCGACGGCAAACCGGACCTCGCCACCAACTACACCGAGGCCCTCAACAGTTTCAGCGTGCTGCTGGGCAACGGCGACGGCACTTTCCGGACTTCTGCGAATTATTTTAGTCAGGGATCTGTCTACGGGCCCTTGGTGGTGGGTGACTTCAACGGCGATGGCAGAGCCGACGTAGCCTATCCTGGGTCCGTTCTCCTGGCCCTCGGTCCGCCCACCACCACCGCTCTCGAATCCTCCCTCAACCCTTCGACTTTTGCCCAGAGCGTGACCCTGGCGGCGACGGTTTCTCCCTCGACCGCCACTGGTAATGTCACGTTCTATGACGGCTCCACATCGCTCGGAGTGGACGCGCTCACGAGCGGCGTCGCAAGCCTGTCCCTCACCACCCTCTCCGTAGGTTCGCATCCCCTCACTGCCGTCTATGGTGGAGATTCCAACGAAGGAACCAGCACGTCGGCGATTCTCACTCAGACCGTGAATGCGCGCACCACTTCCACCACCTTGGCCTCATCGCCGAATCCGTCGACTTATGGCCAGAGCGTTCTTTTAACCGCCACCGTCTCGCCCGCGATCGCCACTGGAACAGTTACTTTTTACAATCAGTCCACCGTCCTCGGAACGGGCGTAGTGAGCGATGGAACCGCAACGTTGTCTATATCGACGCTCCCGGTCGGTACTTACTTTCTAACCGCGGCCTACGGCGGAGATCCGGGTGACGGAACCAGCAACTCAGTCGTTCTCACTCAGACCGTGAATGCGATCGTGACCTCGACGGCATTGACCTCTTCACCTAATCCTTCCGTCTATAGCCAGACCGTAACTCTCACCGCCAGCGTCTCGCCCGCTACCGCAACAGGCGTTGTAACGTTCTATCACGGCGCAACCTCGCTCGGCACGGGTACTTTGAGCGGCGGACAGGCCACGCTGTCACTTTCCACCTTCACTGCGGGCGGCCACTCGCTCACGGCAACTTATGGCGGAGATCCATCTGACCGGCCCAGCACTTCTCCGGTGATCACCCAGGTCGTCAATCCAGCGACCACTTCGACAATCCTAACCTCGTCTCCCAATCCATCCACTTTTCGAAAGAACGTGACTTTGACGGCCACCGTTTCGCCATCGATCGCCACGGGCACCGTCACCTTTTATCGCGGAGGTACCAGCATCGGGGCGGGCGTCCTGAACGGCGGTATCGCGAGTCTGATAACGGCGTCGCTTCCAGAAGGTACGAACACCCTCAAAGCCGTCTACGGCGGAGATGCGAACGACACCACCAGCACGTCCAACGTGATTAGTCAGGAGGTGAGAGCGATCACATCGACGGCGTTGACCTCTACGCCCAATCCGTCGGCCGTTGGCGAGACCGTCACTTTGACGGCGACCGTTACGCCTTCCGTCGCCACGGGTACGGTGACGTTCTACCACGGCGCCACGCCCATGGGAACCGGCACTTTGAGCGGCGGGAAGGCAACCATTACATCATCCGGAATCCCGGAAGGGAACCACGCGCTGACGGCCACCTATAACGGCGACACGAACGACGCGCCAAGTACTTCGCCGATCGTGAATCAGGTCGTGAACTAACGGAATTCCTAGTACTTAGACTCTACCGTCATTGGCATGGTACCCGCGGCTTCAGCCGCGTGTCCCCTAATTTCTGCCTAGTTATTTCGCGGACACTACAGTTAGGTAGTACTTAGACCCTACCGTCTTTGGGCCAAACGAACTGGCCGGAGGCGCGTCTATCAAAACTAGGAGATCCTCTTTGAAACGCTTTCCATTTCTACACACAACCAAATCTAGGCTGCAGGCCACGGCCGCTGTGGTGCTGCTTTGCGGGGGTCTGATCGCGGCTCATGCCAGCGTCGACGCCGCTCACATCCACCTGAAACTGGCGGACGCCAATGAGGGCCCCGCGCGTTTGACCATGGCCCCGGCGGCCAAGACCGCCATGCCGACAGTCGTCAAAATTTCGGCTTCGAAGATGGTGAAATCCCCTGCCGGCATGGGCCAGTTCGGGCAGGGTGACGAATCCGATCTGTTTCGCCAGTTCTTCGGCGGCGGTGGACGGCAAGGCCGTACACCCCAGGCGCCGGAGGCCCATCGTGAAGGCGGCCTCGGTTCGGGCGTCATTATCAGTTCCGATGGCTACATTCTCACGAACAATCACGTAGTCGACGGCGCCACGGACGTCCGCGTCACTCTTCCCGACCGCCGCGAATTCAAAGCCAAGGTCATCGGCACCGACCCCAAGACCGATATCGCGGTGATCAAGATCGACGCCACGGACCTGCCGGCAATCACCATCGGCAACTCGTCGAAACTGCAGGTGGGCGATGAAGTTCTGGCGATCGGCAATCCTTATGGAGTCGGACAAACCGTCACCATGGGAATCGTCAGCGCCACAGGCCGGGCGAACATGGGCATTGAAGACTACGAAGACTTCATCCAGACGGATGCCTCCATCAATCCGGGCAATTCCGGCGGCGCGCTTGTGAACGACCGCGGTGAGCTGGTCGGCATCAATACGGCCATTCTGGCGGCCGGCTCCGGTGGCAATCAGGGCATTGGTTTCGCGGTGCCTGTGAATCTGGCCCGCGAAGTGATGGACCAGATTGTGACGCACGGCCAGGTCACCCGCGCCTATATCGGCGTGACGGTGCAGGAAGTCTCTCCGGCGATCGCCAAGGCCATCGGCCTTGATGGGCCCAAGGGCGCGCTGGTGGCGGATGTCTCGCCCAACAGCCCCGCGCAAAAAGCTGGACTGCAATCCGGCGACGTGATTCTCTCAGTGAACGGTACGCCGATTCAGGAGAGCAATCAACTGCGCATGGATATCTCCATGATGGGCACCAACCAGGCCTTGAAGCTTCAGGTTTTCCGCAACGGCAAGGTGCAGGATCTCAACGCGGAAACGGCTGCGCTGCCGAACCAGAAGGTGGAGCGCGCCAGCAATGAGACCGGCGGTTCCGCAAGCGGGATCGACGGCGTCTCGGTCGAGAACCTGAATCCGGAAGTGGCCCAGCAGGTCGGCGTCGCGCCCAACACCACGGGAGTGGTGATTACCGGAGTGGACCCGTCGAGCGCTGCGGCAAGCTCCGGCTTGAAGGAAGGCGATGTGATTCAGGAAGTGAACCACAAGAAGGTCACGAACGCCGATGATTTCGCGAGTGCCATGCAGAAATCGAAAGGCGATTCACTGCTGCTGATCAACCGGGCGGGGAATAAGATCTACCTGGCGGTTTAGTTCAACAAAACGCGAGAGGCAGTTCCGGGCGAGGCCTTCCGAAAAGGAAGGTCCTCGCCCTTTTTCGTTGCATGACGCTGGCATGCGAAAATCGTTTTGACTCCTTGCGCCGCTGGCTGTCCTTTATTAAAAGGTGAGAATCAGTACGTGTTTTTCGGCACTCCCTGATACGCAGCTCCCACCAAATACGCCGTGACATGTAATGCGCAGTGAGAACCAATTTGCGTTAGGCGGCATAACGAATGGACCAGGAGAACCTGAAAGCAACCCCCAGCGGCGATATCGCCGGTAACGGTGCTGTCTCTTTGGAAACGAAACGACCAGTTCCTCCAGATCATAGACTGCAAGCTCCTCCAGAACAGAAACTGCTGGCGAATGAACCGCCGCCCAGGCGCAGGTGGCTGGTATGGCTCATCGTTCTTCTGGTGGCTCTGGCGATCTTTTTCATCTACCGTTACATGACCGCCAAAAAGGCGACGGAAGCGGCCGCGGCCAAGGGCAAGGCCCCGCAGGCGGCGGCCATCACGACGGGGCAGTCGTCCACCGGCAACATCAATATTTATGTGGATTCGCTGGGCACCGTAACGCCCACCTATACCGTCACGGTGTATAGCCAGGTTACCGGCCGGGTGATGGAAGTTCATTACCGGGAAGGTCAGATGGTGATGAAGGGCGATCCGTTGATCGACATCGATCCGCGGCCCTACGAGGCCACGCTGGAGCAAGCGCAGGGAACTCTCGCGCGCGATGAAGGGCTGCTGGCGGAAGCGCGCATCGATCTCAAACGCTACGCGGAAGCCAACGCCAGAATGGCCATCGCCAAACAACAGTTGGAAGACCAGGAACAGACCGTCATTCAGGACGAAGGCACCGTCAAAGCCGACAAGGCCAACGTGGCCTACGATCAGGTGCAGCTCGAGTACTGCCACATCGTCGCGCCCATCACGGGCCGCGTGGGGCTTCGCCTGGTAGACGCGGGCAACACCATTTTCTCAGGAAGTAGCTCCACGCTGGTCGTCATCACGCAGTTGCAGCCGATCACCGTGGTGTTCAACGTTTCGGAAGACGATCTGCCGCAGGTTCAAGCGCAGTTGCGCGGCGGCCACAGGCTCGAAGTGGATGCGTTCGACCGGGCGGACGAGAAGCAGATCGAAGCCGGAATGCTGACCTCGCTGGATAATCAGGTGGATACCTCTACCGGAACCATCAAGTTCCGCGCCGACTTCCCCAATAAGCATCTGGGCCTTTTCCCAAACCAGTTTGTGAACGCCAGATTACTCGTGAACACGCTGAAGAACGTCGTGCTGGTCCCTTCCGCGGCGGTTCAGCATAACGGTACCAGCGCTTTCGTATACATCGTGAATCCCAACAAGACGGTTTCTGTGCAGCAGGTCAAAACCCTCACGAGCAATCAGGAGGTCACCGCCGTCCAGGGAGTGAACACTGGCGTCGCTTTGGCCACCAGTGGATTTGACCGCCTGGAATCGGGCGCCGCTGTGATGGTTCGCAATCCGCAGCCCGGCAAGAAGAACGCGCCCGCGGCCGGAACGTCAGCGGGGGGAACCTCGTCCGGCGGAACCTCAGCTCCATGAGCCCATCCCAACCGTTTATCGTCCGTCCGGTGGCGACGGCCTTGCTGATGGCTGCGCTTTTTCTGGCGGGCGGAGTTGCGTTCTTCCAGATTCCCATCTCGGCGCTTCCCGAAGTGGATTACCCCACCATGCAGGTGCTGACGTTCTACCCCGGCGCCAGTCCGGATGTGGTTGCCTCCGCCGTCACCGCTCCCTTGGAACGGCAGTTTGGCGAGGTGGCCGGCTTGAGCCAGATGACGTCCACCAGCGCGGGCGGAGTTTCGGTGATCGTCATGCAGTTCCAGCTCAGCCTGAATATCGATGTGGCCGAGCAGGAGGTGCAGGCGGCCATCAACGCCGCGCAGAGTTATCTGCCGGCCAACCTGCCCACCCCGCCGATTTACAGCAAATCGAATCCGGCTGACGCGCCCGTTCTTACCCTCGCGCTCACTTCGAGCGAAATGGCCCTTTCCCGAGTGGAAGATCTCGCCGATACGCGGCTCGCGCCGAAAATTTCGCAAATCACCGGTGTCGGCCTCGTCAGCATCTCGGGAGGCCAAAAGCCCGCCGTCCGCATCCAGGCGAACCCCACCGCTTTGGCCTCTTATGGCATCAACCTCGAAGACCTGCGCAATGCGCTCACCGGCACCAGCCTGAACTCGGCGAAAGGAAGCTTCGACGGGCCCTCGCAGGATTACACCATCAACGCCAACGATCAGTTGCTATCCAGCGGAGATTACAGCCAGGTGGTAGTTGCATACAAGAACGGCGCGCCCGTCATGCTCAACCAGGTCGCGCATGTGGTGGACGGCGTGGAGAACGACAAACTCGCCGCCTGGGTGAATTACACGCCGGCGGTGCTGCTGAACATCCAACGCCAGCCGGGGGCCAACACCATCCAGGTAGTGGACAGCATTCAGCGGCTCTTGCCGCAGTTGGTGACCACTCTTCCGAAATCGGTTCACGTCGAGATCGTCACGGACCGCACCACCGCCATTCGGGCTTCGGTGGACGATGTCGAGTTCGAACTGCTGCTCACCATCGGGCTGGTTGTGATGGTGATCTTCCTGTTTCTGCGCAGCATCTCGGCCACCATCATTCCCAGCATCGCCGTTCCGCTCTCGCTGGTGGGCACGTTCGGGGTGATGTATCTCGCCGGTACAGCCTGAACAACCTCACCATGATGGCGCTCACCATCTCCACCGGGTTTGTGGTGGACGACGCCATCGTCATGATCGAGAACATTTCGCGCTACATCGAAGAGGGCGAAGAGCCCATGGCGGCGGCGCTGAAAGGCGCGGAGCAAATCGGCTTCACCATTATTTCTCTGACCGTATCTTTGATCGCCGTGCTGATCCCGCTGCTGTTCATGGGAGATGTGGCGGGCCGTCTGTTCCGCCAGTTCGCGGTCACGCTGGCGGTCACCATCATTCTCTCGGCCGTGGTTTCACTCACGCTCACGCCCATGATGTCCGCGCGCCTGCTGCACTATACGCCGCCGGAAAAGCAGGGGCGCCTCTTTCGCTACTCCGAGCGCGTGTTCGAAAGCATCATTGCTTTCTACGGCCGCACGCTGCGGTTCGTGCTGCGCTTTCAAACCATCACCTTGCTGGTCGCCGTCGCCACGCTGGTGCTCACCGTTCTGCTTTACCTCAGCATTCCGAAGGGGTTCTTTCCCACCCAGGATACCGGGATCGTGCAAGGCATCTCGCAGGCTTCCGCCACCACTTCCTTCGCGGCGATGACGCGCATGCAGCAGGACCTCGTGAAGGTGCTGCTGGCCGATTCCGCCGTCGATAGCGTTTCGTCTTTCATCGGCGCGGATGGCACCAACACAACGCTCAACAGCGGCCGCATCCAGATCAATCTGAAACCACTCGATCAACGCGGAATTTCGGCCACCGAGGTGATTACCCGGCTGGGACCGAAGCTGGCCGAGGTAGCGGGAATCAAGCTCTACATGCAGCCCGTGCAGGACCTTACGGTGGACGATCGCGTCAGCCGCACCGAGTATCAGTACACCCTCGAAGACCCCAATCGGGACGAGTTGGATAACGTGGTCCACGGCTTGGTCGCGAAGTTTCAACAGCTCCCCGAACTGGCGGACGTGGCCACCGATCAGCAACTGGGCGGGGTGGCGGAAGCCTTGACCATCGACCGCATTACCGCATCCCGCTTCGGCATCACTCCGCAGACCATCGACAGCACGCTCTATGACGCGTTCGGACAGCGCCAGATCAATACCCTCTACACGCAGGTGAATCAATACCACGTCATTCTTGAGACGGAGCCCAAGTTTCAGCTCGATCCTCAGAAGCTGCACGACATCTATATTCAATCCTCCGCAACCAGCGCGTCCTCGTCGGCCGTTTCCTCGAACACCGCGGGCTCCTCTTCGGGAGCCGGATCCGGCAACGCCGCTTCCTCCGGAAATGCGCTGCTCACGGCTTCTTCCAACAGCGGTGTTTCCTCGCCTGTATCTTCCACCTCGGCGCTGTCTTCGGGAAACCTCAGCACGGCGGCGGGCACGTCGAGCGTCAACTCCAGTTCTGCGCTATCCGCATCCTCCAACTCGAACTCGCTGAGCAATGTTCTCTCCGGCAGCGGCAACTCCACGGGAATTTCCTCCAGCGCCAACACTTCGTTGGGCGGAACCACGCGCGCGGGTTCGGCCACCACGTCCGCGCCGGGTTCTTCTGGCGGAAGCGGAGGTGGCGGAGGCGGTGGTGGTGCCACGAGCGGTCCTGCTCTGCCCACTCCCATACCGTTGAGCGCCATCGCTCACTTCCAGCCGCAGAGTGAGCCGCTGTCGATTACGCACCAGGGGCAGTTTCCCGCCGTCACCGTGTCATTCAACCTTGCCCCAAATTACTCGCTCGGGCAGGCGCTCGATGCTATGAACAAGGTGATCGCCGGCACCACTTTGCCGCGCGGCGTGGTGGCCAACTATCAAGGCACCGCGGCGGCGTTCGAAGGCTCGCTGCAAAATGAGGGCTTGCTGATTATTGCCGCCCTGGTGACGGTATACATCGTGCTCGGCGTACTGTATGAGAGCTATGTGCATCCCGTCACCATTCTTTCCACCCTACCATCGGCTGGGGTCGGCGCTCTGCTGGCGCTCCGGCTCTTCCATCTGGACCTGGATATTGTGGCTATCATCGGCATCATCCTGCTGATCGGCATCGTGAAGAAGAACGGCATCATGATGGTCGATTTCGCGCTCGAAGCTGAGCGGCAACATCACATGTCGGCCAGCGACGCCATCTACCAGGCATGCCTGCTGCGCTTCCGGCCCATCATGATGACCACCATGGCGGCGCTGCTGAGTGGCGTTCCTCTGGCCTTCGGCACGGGGATCGGCTCCGAGCTCAGGAAACCGCTGGGGGTGGCGATGGTTGGCGGACTCATCTTCAGCCAGGTACTGACCCTCTACACCACGCCGGTGATCTATATCTTCTTCGACAACCTGGGCGCGCGGTTCGGACGGCGCACTCGCGCGGAGCAGGCATGAACCCGTCGAGGACTTTTATCGAACGCCCCGTCGCAACCACGCTCCTGACGGTTGCGGTCGCCATCGCCGGAGCCATCGCTTTTACCGAGTTGCCGGTTTCACCGCTGCCACAGGTGGATTTCCCGACCATCAGCGTGGGCGCGTCGCTGCCGGGCGCGAGTCCCGACATCATGGCGTCGTCGATCGCCACCCCCCTTGAGAGGGAGTTCGGCCACATCGCCGGCATCACTGAGATGACGTCGTCGAGCTCGCTCTCGACCACCAGCATCACGATGCAGTTCGACCTCGGCCGCGACATCAACGGCGCGGCGCGGGATGTGGAGGCCGGCATCAACGCGGCGCGTACCTATCTGCCCGCGAATCTGCCCGCAAACCCGTCCTATCGCAAGGTGAATCCGGCGGACTCGCCGATTATGGTGCTGGGTATTCAGTCGGACGTATATGACGTGCCCACGCTTTACGATGAGGCCTCCACCGTCATCGAGCAGCGCATTTCGCAGATCAGTGGCGTCGGCCAGGTGACGGTGGTGGGGGCATCGCTGCCCGCCGTCCGCGTGGAGCTCAACCCCAACCAACTGGCCAGCTACGGAATCAGCCTGCCCTCTGTGCAGGCGGTGGTGTCCGGCCAGAACTCCAATCTGGCGAAGGGCCAGGTGTCGGATGGCACCTCCACCGTGGACATTCTGGCCAACGACCAGATCTCGAAAGCGGCGGCCTATAAGCCGCTGATTGTGGGCTACCACAACGGCGGAGCGGTACGGTTGCAGGACATCGCCGATGTGATCGACTCCCAGCAGACTGTGCGCCAGGCCGGGTTCCTGAACGGCAAGCCCTCGGTGAATATGCTCATTTTCCGCCAGCCCGGTGCCAACATCATCACTACGGTGGATGCGGTAAAAGCGGCGATTCCCTCGCTGCAGGCGAGCATCCCGAGAGGCCAGCACATTATCACGATTCTGGACCGCACGCTGACCATCCGGGCTTCCGTCTCCGACATCGAGAAAACCCTGATGATCTCGGTGATCCTCGTCATTCTGGTGGTGTTCCTGTTTTTGCGGAACTTCCATGCGACATTTATCCCCGCGGTTGCGGTGCCTGTGTCATTGATCGGCACCTGCGCGGTCATGTATCTTTGCGGCTACTCACTGGACAATCTTTCGCTGATGGCGCTCGCCATATCGAGCGGCTTTGTGGTGGATGACGCCATCGTGGTCATGGAGAACATCACGCGGCATCTGGAAGAAGGCCTGTCACCGATGCAGGCCGCGCTGAAAGGCGCGCAGGAGATCGGCTTCACGGTCTTCTCCATCAGCATCTCATTGATCGCCGTTTTCATTCCCCTGCTTCTGATGGGAGGCATTATCGGACGCCTGTTCCGCGAGTTCGCGATTACGCTGTCATCGGCCATTCTGGTGTCGATGGTGATCTCGCTCACCACCACGCCCATGATGTGCTCGCGCGTGCTGAAGTCGGAGAAGGCGGTGAGGCACGGCCGGCTCTATAACTGGAGCGAGCGGATGTTCGACGCCATTCTCAACGGATATAAAAGCAGCCTCACTTGGGTACTGGACCACCCGGCCCTGGCGGGCACGGCGTTTCTCATCACCCTGGTTCTCAACGTCTACATGATTATGAACGCTCCCACGGGATTCTTCCCGCTCCAGGACACCGGAGCCATGATCGGGGGAATGCAGGGGCCACAGGATACGTCTTTCTACGCCATGCGCACCGCCGTGCAGCAGGCCGTGAGCATTATCAAGAGTGACCCCGCCGTGGACAATGTGATGGCGTTTACGGGAGGGCAGGGTGCGACCAACGGCGGCTTCGCGTTCATCGCGCTCAAGCCGCTCGATGTGCGCAAGGTGAGCGCGGCGGTAGTGCTCGCCCGCCTGCGGCCGAAACTGCTGCGCGTGCCTGGCGCGTCTACTTTCCTTCAGCCGGTGCAGGATATTCGAATCGGCGGCCGCCAATCGAACGCCGCTTACCAGTACACCTTGCAGGCGGAGACCACGGCCGACCTGCAGAAGTACGGTCCCCTGCTTCTCTCGCAATTGCGCCACACGCCTGGGTTTGCGGACGTGAATACCGATCAGCAGAATAACGGCCTGCAAGCTCTGCTCACCTACGACCGCCCCACCGCGGCGCGATTATCGGTGACGCCGGCATTGCTCGACAGTACGCTCTACCACGCCTTCGGTCAGTCGGAGGTCTCCACCATTTATACCGAACTGAACCAATACTATGTGGTCATGGAGGTGGCGCCAAAATACTGGCAATCGCCACAGGGATTGAAGGATATCTACCTGATCCCGAACGCGGGAGGGGGCGGCATTCCGCTCGACGCCGTCGCCCAGTATGTCCCCTCCACCGCGCCGCTGGCCGTAAATCACACCGGCTTGTTCCCCTCCGTCACGGTGAATTTCAATCTCGCCCCGGGCGTCTCGCTGGGAGCGGCCACCCAGCAGATTCAGGCGATCCAGCAGAAGCTGGGCATGCCGCAGTCGATCCACGGCCAGTACGCCGGCACGCTGCAGGCTTTCAAAGCCTCGCTGAATTCGGAGCCCTACCTGGTGCTCACAGCGGTGCTCGCCGTCTACCTGGTGCTGGGGATCCTTTACGAGAGCCTGATTCACCCGCTCACCATTATCTCCACGCTTCCACCGGCCAGCCTGGGGGCCATGATCGCCATGAAGATCACCGGCACGGAGCTGGATGTGATGTCGATCATCGGCATCATCCTGCTGATCGGTATCGTGAAGAAGAACGCCATCATGATGATTGATTTCGCTCTCGGCGCGGAACGCAATGAGGGCAAGAACACCAGAGACTCCATTTTTGAGGCTTGCATGATGCGTTTCCGGCCGATCATGATGACGACGATGGCGGCCCTCTTCGGCGCGGTTCCACTGGCCATTGGGACGGGTATGGGATCGGAACTCCGCCGCCCTTTGGGAATTTCGATCATCGGTGGGTTGATTGTGAGCCAGGCGCTGACGCTCTACACGACGCCGGTGATTTATCTGTTCATGGACAATCTGCGCATCAAAGTGCAGGGAGGGAAACCACATGCCGCGTAGGTGGGGCAGGCATTCAGCCTGCCATCGACTCTTAGCCGTTGTTTCAGTCTGCCTGGTTTTCCTCAGTGCATGCCGCGTTGTAGGCCCCGCCTACGTCCCTCCCACTGTCCCGGCGCCGCCGAATTTCAAGGAGTCGGCGCCCGCCGCGTACGCTACCGCGCCGCCCGGAACATGGGCGCCCGCCAAGCCCCAGGATGCCGTGCTGAAAGGCAAGTGGTGGGAGATTTTCAATGAACCCGAACTGAACGCCCTGGAAGAACAGGTAAACATCAACAACCAGAACATCGCTCAGTACTTCCAGAATTTCATGGCCGCGCGTGCACAAGTGAGGGAAGCTCGGGCGGGGTATTTCCCTACAGCATCCGTCGCGCCTTCCTACACCCGGACGCAAACCGGTGGGAAGACCGGTCCTTCTATTCCCGGCGCATCGAACACGACCTCCGATTATTCCCTGCCGTTCGACGTCTCCTGGGAGCCGGACCTTTGGGGCCGCGTGCGCAACACCGTGCGCGAATATCAATTCGCCGCGCAGGTGAGCGCAGCCGACCTCGAGAACGAGCGTCTCACCGAACAAGCCGACCTGGCCGTCTATTACTTCGAACTGCGCGGTCAGGATGCGCTGCAGGATCTCTATAACCGAACCGTCGCAGCCGATCAACAATCGCTTGAACTGACGCGCGCTCTGGTCGATACGGGGATCGATAGTCCCGAATCGGTGGCTCAGGCCGAAGTGACGCTCGAAAACGCCGAGGCCGCGGGAATCGGCATTGCACAGAACCGGGCGATTTATGAGCATGCCATCGCCACTTTGATCGGCAAGCCCGCATCCACTTTTTCCATGCCTGTAAAGATGCTGGCGACTCCCGTGCCCGCGATTCCGGTGGGCGTTCCTTCGGAACTGCTGCAGCGGCGTCCGGATATCGCGGCCGCGGAACGCACCATGGCGGAGGCCAACGCGCTGATCGGAGTTGAGACGGCGGCTTTTTATCCAACCGTGGATCTGAGCCTGAGCGGCGGGTTAAGTTCCTCGCTCATCTCGAAACTGTTTTCAGTGCCGGCGCTCTTCTGGTCGCTCGGTTCCTCGGCCTCCGAAACCATCTTCGATGCCGGATTGCGAAGAAATACAATCGCTCAATACACCGCGACTTACAATGCGGATGTTGCGGCGTATAAGCAAACCATACTGACTGCATTCCAGCAGGTGGAAGACTATATTGCGTCGGTTCGCGTGCTCTCGCAGCAGATCAAAACGGAGGATGCGGCTGTCGCGTCCGCGCAAAGATATCTCGACCTGGCGAACGCGCGCTATCAGACCGGTCTCGATCCTTACCTGGACGTGATCACCGCGCAGACCACCCTTTTGTCCGATCAGCAAAGCGCGGTGACACTGCGCGTGAACGAGATTACGGCGGCGGTTCAACTGGTTCAGGCGCTAGGTGGCGGATGGAACCAGACGCAGATTCCCCCGGCTTCGCAGATTGCCAGCCAGGCTGCGGCGAATCAGGCGCCTGCGGCTCCATAAGCTTACTCGGGGACTCGCAGGTCAGTGCTCCCACGTCATCGTGACCAGATACGTCCCGGGGTTTACGTTCGCGGCCCCGGGCCGGAAGTGGAAGGGAAGATCTGCGCGACTCCACCTTCCAAGGGAGCGACCACTAGTTTCAGCCCGACAGCACGAAGGATTGCAGCTAGGCTATTGAATGTTGGGTTGCCGTATTCCGATAGCGTCAGCACCTAAGTACTCGGCGATCTCGCGGGGTGTCGGTTCCATGTCTCACACGCGCAGCCCTTGTCATATACAAATCACACCGCGGACGGTATCACGCTTCCCCCCCGCATTCCAAACGAAAATCACGGAGACGCTTTGCCGAGTGTCATGGAGACCCTGGCCGGTGCCTGCTAAAAAGCAGGCTCCAGACCGAAACCAATCACACCTTGGCCGGAATCCCAAGTTGCGCGCTCGAAAGCTCCAGTGTGCGGCTTTGAGTTACGGCTTTCGCATACGCCGTTGGGGGTGACCCGGCCGCCCAGTAGAGCGACACCATCCCCCAGGGTTCGTGGAAACGTGTCTTGCTCGCCTGCACCATGGCCGCCAGGTTCTTTTGCAGTCCGTCGCGCTTCTTTTTGAACTCGTTGTTCTCGACAAGCGTCGCGGGGTCGGCGGCCTGTACAAAGTTCCGCATATCCTGAACCAGCGTGCCGGCCCTCACCATGCCGTTGGCCCAGTCCGTAATCACCATCACATCCCCGATCAGGTATTGAACCCGGACATCGGAGGTGCTCAGGCCGACCAGAGGACCAAGGTTGACATTCGCGCCGATCGCGACAGCGCTGGGCCACAGTTGATCGTCGACGATTTTATAGCGAAGTTCGTCGATCGCCTGGTTGTTCGGGTCGAGCAGGGCCCGCATGGCCTTGCGCCCAATTTCGAGATAGTCGTTCTTGGTGTGGAGCTGGGCGTGTTCGTCAAAGAACATCGCCTGGCAATCGGGATCTTTCAACGATGTCCGCAAGACGCACGTCGAGGGGCCTCCATCGTTGAACGCCTTCAGCGTCGCGGCCTTCCGCTCCGCCGGAAGAACGTCCAGCGCAACAAACCAGTTGAGGTAATCGCTAATAATTTTCTGGTTCGTGTTCTGATTCAGTGCGAAATGCATTTGCTCGCAATCGAAATCGGGAAGCGCGATGGCCTTTCCCGCCCGATACGTCGTGGTTGCCAGCACGGAATCGAACATCACCTTGCGCAGGGCCTCGCTCCGCGCGGGCTCAACCAGGGCACTGATGTTAGTGCCGGTCACCGTTTCCTTGATGGTCACGTCGCCAGACACGCCGTCCGTGACGATCTCGCTCTTGCGGATCAGTTGAGAGACCGTGATGTAGTTCAGGATGCCCAGCAAATTGACTTTCAACTCGACCCCGTGCTGGCGGGTCTTGGTGAGTACGCTGTTCAGCATTTTAATGCCGGGAGCGAGAATGCCCCCGGCCTGCATGGTGTCCTCCATCTGGGTCAGCAGGCTCAGGTCTCCGTCAAGAGCTTTATGAACCGCTAGATTCGCCGCCGGGGTGAGAAGGTCGGGCTGGATCTCATACTGGAATGCGGCCTGGTCGTCCGTGATCGCGGAAAGCGTGAGGTCGAGCGAGGCCTGCAGGCTATGGTCGAGGCCGCTCTTGATGGCCGCGCTCAGGGTCTTCACTTCAACGGGCTGCAGATCGGCAAGCAGTTTCTCGTCGCCGCCAGTCTGGTCTGTGCTGATGGAACCAAGGAATGCTGCGATGAGATCCTTGCCGCCCAGTTTCGCGGTGATTCCGGCGGACGCGGTAAGGTCGGCCTTAAAGGTGGTTCCGCGTTCCTGGAGATAGCTCAGTTCGATGGTCTTGAGATCGGTGCGGCGCGCGCGCAGTTGATAGGAGCCGGAAATGGTGAAACTGGCGCTGAGTCCTGCCGTGGCGCCGGCCTTAATGGCGATTTTGCCTTCGCCCAGCGGCAGCGAGACAGACGCCAGCGGATTGGGCGCAGCCGAAACGCTGATCCCTCCGGAAACCTTGAGCGAGCCCTGTCCCGATACGGTGGCAATATCGTCTTCCCGGAGGTCGTTGAGGTCCGAGAGATCGGCCGGGATCACAAAGGATGATAGTGTCTCGCCCAGCGCATCGCCCAGCGTCGGCTCGCCCTGGCCGGTGTTGAAAGCCCTCAGGTATTCGAGGCTGATTGTGCTGGTGTTATCGAACCCGAACGTGAGGTCCCCGTCGGAGCCGCTGACGCCCAGGTCGAGTGAGCCCTGGAAGCCGACGCCCAGATAGGCGGTACGGTTGGGCACTTCCGCGGGGACGTGAAACGGGTCATTCTCAAACAGACTCGTGCCGGGGCTTGCGTTCACGCGAATCGTCGCCTGGCCGCTGGGAGTCACGTCGATTTCCGGCTTGGTGTTGCCGAGCTGGAACTTGTGCTGCGCCTTGGCCTGGAACTGAATCGGCTTCGGGGCGGCTACGCTCAGAGTGCTGTCTTTCTTCGCCTGAAAGTCGGGAAGCACTGCCAGGTGCAGTGCTTCGGTCTTGAGGTACTTGATTAAAGAGGAGGCTTGGGTAAGATCGACTTTAATCGTTGGGATCGGCTGATCAAGCTGGTCCGTAACTTCGATGTCGGCCATGATGGGGGATCTCCTTTCGAGATTCTATAAAGAAAGGCGGGGAAATTCAGCAGAAAAGGACAAAAATATGCGGTTGTATT
>Ga0182012_10000173_pt1 | contig 71081 bp, 65 predicted proteins | sample 612S2SmetaG_FD_120486 | JGI IMG/M metagenome (GOLD analysis project Ga0182012, IMG submission 120486) | Permafrost microbial communities from Stordalen Mire, Sweden - 612S2S metaG | ecosystem: Environmental > Terrestrial > Soil > Wetlands > Permafrost | place: Sweden: Stordalen | collected... | reverse complement strand
GTCCTCGAGGTCGAGAAAACTCATGTCAGCCTTCGACGTGGGAGCTTTGGCGAGAAAACGGTCTGAGGATCCCGGGGTCGAGAGACACGAGCGGCGAGGTAGGGGACGAGAACGTTCGGACATGCGCCCGAGCCTATTCTCGCGCCGTGCCGCGCAAGATGGCGGGGTCGAATCTGGTAGAAAACACCGACATCAGCGCAAGGGGCAACCGAGAATTTCACGGTATCTACCAGGTAATTCAGAAGTTCTTATGATCTGGCGGGCCCCCGGACCGAGCCATAACCGGTAGCCTTCACTACGTGACAGACGTCGGGCGCGCCGAGCGCTTTTCGACGCTACGGCCAACTAGGGGACTTCAGCGGTCCCGGTGGATAAAGTCCGCTCTGGCTGTCGTCGCAGTGTGTTCGAGCACTGTGGCTGTTTTGCCACGTCCCGCGGGCGCCTCTGGCGTGAGCACCGATCGAGCTAAGGCCACGGCGCTCTACGACCAGATCCAGAACATCAACGCCAGGGTGGAACGACTCGGCCAACGCTACGACGAAGCCCAGATCAAGCTCAAGAACTTCAATAACCAGATCTCCCACACCAAAGAGACCGTGGCCGCCATCAAGAACAAGGTCACGAACGGAACAACCCAGTTGCGCGCCGACGCCATCTTCGCCTACGTCACCAACGGCGCCGCGGCGAGCAACAATCCACTCTTCTCCTCTAACGCCTCCAACATCGGCGCCACCGACGTCTATAACAAGATCGCCGAAGGCAACGTCAGTTCGACGATTGCGAGCTTGAAAAACTACCGGATCGAACTGACCCAGGAACGAAGCATCCTGAACTCCGAAGACGCCCAAGCCCGCGCCGCCACCCACGTTGCCGCTTCGGCCTTTCACACCGCCAAGGTCCTCCAGGCGTCTCTGCAGTCGACCCTTAACCAGGTGAAGGGACAGATCGCGGTTTACGTCGCCGACGCCGCCGCTGCCGCGGCCGCCAAGTCCAGCGGGGCGCTCAAAAACGCTAAACCTTCCGCCGGCTTCCCTGCTCCCCCGCCCGATTCGCGCGCCAACATCGCCATACGCGCGGCCATGTCCTATATCGGGACCTGGTACTGCTGGGGCGGTTCGTCACGTCGCTGCGTTGACTGCTCGGGGCTCATCATGCTCGCCTACGAGGCCGCTGGCATCGACTTCCCGCACTACTCCGGCGCTCAGTACGAGGACACCGAACGGGTACCGCTCTATGACATCGAACCCGGCGACTTGCTGTTCTACGGTTACAACGGCGATGAGCACGTCGCGATGTACGTGGGTCACGGCGACATGATCGAAGCAGAGGAGACCGGCACGCGCGTGCACATAACGCCCATACGCCTCGGGTACGGCTTCGTTGGTCTTGGTCGCCCTCGGGCCTAGACGTGTCGGGCGTTCCAACTTCGTTTCACCTCGGCTCACTCGACTTTCACACCTACGGCTTCGGTCTAGCGATCGCGGCCTATATCTGTTACCTCTACTCGCGTCGGCGTCTCGCGCGCGCGGGCTTTGGGCTCGAACGTTTCTTTTCCTACGCGCTAGCTCTGGTCGTAAGCGGACTGATCGGCGCGCGCCTCGCCAACATCGCCACGAACTGGTCCTATTACTCGGGCCACCCTGGACGTTGGATCGCCGTCTGGCAAGGTGGTCTCGCGAGTTTCGGTGGCATCGCGCTCGCGCTGCCCCTAGGGATCTTCCTGCAGCGACGCTGGTGGCCCGGGAGTTCCTTCGCCCGCTTCGCTGACGCGCTGATCCCCGCGCTCGTCGCCGGGTGGGCACTCGGGCGCGTGCTCGGGCCCCAGTTCATGGTCGACGGAGGTGGTCACCTGACCCACCAGTGGTTCGGTATCCACTACGCGGGCCAGGTCGGCAAGCGCGTGCCGGTTCCACTCATCCAAGGAGCAGAAGACGGGCTCTTATGGTGCTCGCTTCTTGTGCTGGAGCGAAGCTGGACGACCAGGTTCGCGGGGGCCACCAGTGCAGTTGCCATGATCGTCTGGGGACTCGTGCGCGCGTACGACGAGCACTGGCTACTCGGTCAAGAGTCACACAGCGGATCCGTTGGTGTGCAAATCGCCGGACTAGTACTCGCCTTCGCGGGCGTCCTCTTTTTCGCAAGAGGGTTGCTCAACCGATCCGGTAACACTTAGGTCACCCATTGTCTTAAAGGGTTTGCTGGTACACTCAAACTGAGGACGTCTAGAACCCGCTTCCATCACACCTGACCTTCGGTCAGGGAAGCATGCGGAAGGCGCCATGGGACTCGATAGTGAGTTATTCGTTCAAGCACACAAGCGACGAACATTCGTGTCGCGTTGTATTGATTCCACCGCCCGACCTGGGGAACCCGCGTTCCAATGGACGCCGAGGAATTCTCAAACCAAAGTGGTGCTTCGACTTTCGCGCACGAGACGCGAGAAGCCTGCACGTATCGAGCGCGCCCCAGTTTCTCTGTCGACGCCCGACAAGAACAAAGTGCGGGTGGAATCGAGAATCTTGATTAGCCCAGCCAGTGATTTCGTCACCACAGCGTCGAAGACGAGAAAGGACTCACCATGTTCATAAAATCCGGAACCGTAATCGTCATACTCGTGGTCATCATCGTTTTCTTAATCGTGCGCTAGCGAGAAAACCGGTTCATCAACGACGGCCCCAAAGAAAGTCCATGTATCGCAGTACACCAAGAAGGCAGCACGAGAGAAATTCCTCTCACCACTAGAGAAAAGATCACGCTATGAGCAAGAAAACGAAGGCCAAGAACGCCGCCCAAATCGCCGTGGGCAAGGTTGAACAGAAAGTGGGCGGCGCCGTTGGTGACAAATCACTCGAAGCCAAGGGGCGCAAAGACAAGGCAATGGGTCATCTGAAGCAGGCTGGCGAGCACGTAAAGGACGCCATCAAGAAATAGTTCGTGATTGGCCACCAGTGGAGTGAGGTTCGGGTCCCTGCGTTTAGCGACGCGGGGCAATGTTGCTCGTGCCTCTTCTAGCGGTCGACACAATTAAACTTCAAGGACTTGGCGGTCTCAACTGCGATCGCGATGTCGAGACAGTTTTGGGAGTCCCTGCAACTTCCTACTTCGAACGATACATTTTCACTTGTGAGATCTAGCCCGTGACGCCCAAAGCCGACGGCGCAGAAGCCAAACACCATTCCGCTCGACGCTGGGCGAAGTTCAAGGCGAAGTGCCTCAAGTACCTGGGCGCCGCGGGCCCCGGTCTGATCACGGGGGCGTCGGACGATGACCCTTCGGGGGTTGCCACGTACGCCCAGGTCGGGGCAAAGTACGGACCGACGTTCCTGTGGACGGTCGTGTTGACGCTTCCGCTGATGATGGGCGTCCAGGAGATTTGCGATCGGACAGCTTTGGCGACCGGAAGCGGCCTGGGAGAACTTGCCACCAAACACTTTGGTCGAGTGGGCCGCGCCATAATCGGAGTTCTCCTCGTGATCTTGATCATCGCGAACACGCTGAACATCGCGGCAGACCTGGTCGCTATTGGATCGGGCATGAACCTACTGAGAGCGGGACCAACCTGGTTGTGGGCTCTCCTGGCCGGCGGAATCATCACGCTGATCATGGTGAAGGGTAGTTCCGCTCGAATAAACATAATCTTCAAGATCTTGGCCGCGGCCCTCTTGGTCTACGTCGTCGTCGCCATCATGGTGACCAAGCAGTGGGGACGAATTCTTGACTACACGTTCGTCCCCCACGTGCAGTTCAATCGAACCTACATCTCACTACTGGTCGCGGTGCTCGGCACGACGATCTCTCCTTACTTGTTCTTCTGGCAAAGCGCCGACCGTCTAGAAGAGATGCGCCTGGAGCCCGAAGGCGGATTGATTGCATCCCCCCTGCGACAGCGCAGTCACTCGCACGCAGCGCTCAAGCAACGTCTCAGCCGAGTCGACGTCTTTTCCGGCATGGCTTTTTCGAACATCGTCATGTTCGCGATCATCGCGGCGACCGCGGAGACCCTTCACGTGCACCACTTCGACAACATTCAAAGCGCCGCCCAAGCGGCCAACTCACTCAAGCCGCTCGCGGGTCGCTTCGCCAGCGCGATCTTTGCTCTGGGCTTCATAGGCAGTGGTCTACTGGCGGTCCCAGTGCTCGCCGCTTCGGGGTCCGTGGGACTCTCGGGACTCCTGAAGAAGAAATGGGGATTTTCGCTTTCGATTCGTAAGGCCCCCCTCTTCTACGCGCTGGTGGGAGTCGGCACCATCGGCGGAACCGCCCTCAGTCTGTTATCCATCAATCCAATCAAGCTCCTGGTCTTCGTGGCGGTCATCAACGGCGTCATCGCTGCCCCCTTGCTCGCCGTGGTCCTCATCGTGTCCAATAACCGACACTTGATGGGTAAATATGCAAATGGTCGGCTGGCCAATATCATCGGTGGTCTCGCCTTTGCGGTAATGGCTTTGGCGTCTATTGCGCTCTTCGCCACCGGAGGATTCTCCTTCTAGCGACGCACCAATCGGTGCCCCGTAGTGACCCGAGCCGAGGTTCAGACGCCCGGCGCGAGTACTTTCTGCCAGTGGCGGCCGCCCCATCTCGATAGAACGTTCGCCACGACTAAAAGAGTAAGTTCCATTCATCATCACTCAGACGCCCGATTCGCTCCACGTCTTCGGGCGACGTGGGCACACTTATCCGATCGGTCGCGATGAACGAGACGTGCGCGAGTCCGAGACGACGCCAGGGCTGGAAGAGGACCCTCGAGGATGAATGGTTCGAGTAGATACCAAGCACGAGCAGGGACGTGTGTGATGCGGCGACCACCAACACCGGCCTGATCTTCGAGCGCTGTTCGGGAATGAGCGGGTCCACCGCGTCAAAGGGAACGTCAGCGAGCACGACCGAACCCACGAGGGCGTGTGCGGGATCGAAGTTCTCGAGTTCGCCCGGGTTGAAGATGAAACGGCGACGCATGATCTCGGGAACGACTGAAGGAGGACCAACCTGTGACGAGGTCGCCCTTGGTGGCTTATCCGGGCGCTTGGACTTCGTGGGCCGCCCGGGTCGTGCCAACGCCTGACTCTTCTTCTTCAGTTTTTCTTCTTCACGACGGCGCCGGCGCTGCTCTCGAACCTCGTCGTCAACTTCCTTGGGCACGAGCAGCGTGGCACTCGACGTGACTTCGGGCAATGGGGGAAGATTGAATTGACTGCGCTCGTCAAGCATTCGCCGGCACTGAGCCGCGGCGGGGAAATCCTCACCCACCGCGAAGGCGAGGACTGCCACGACCTGGTCGTCGCTCGTCCCGTTCTCGAGGACGCGATCGATCGCCCCACTCAACTGCTCGAAGTTCGGCGACTCCGCGTGCTCACCTAGTTCTTCGATGACCTTCTCCAAGGGATCGACGGCAAGGACTTCGAGCATGGCCCGCACCGCAGCGATGGGTGCACTCGCGGCGAAATTGACGACGTCGCGCTTTTGCTGCAGCGATCGCAGCGGCATTCCCACCACCGCGCTCACTTTGGCGGTTGACTTGAAATTCAATTGATCGAGTGTGCCGAGTATGACGCCTTCGTCAATACGTAGCAGCGCGCGACGCATGACCTCGCTCGCGTTAGTTGTGGTCAAGGGCATCACTTCCTACTTCAACAGGTACTTGGAGATGACGACACGCTGGACTTGGTTGGTCCCTTCGTAGATCTGGGTGATCTTGGCGTCGCGCATGAAGCGCTCGACCGGAAACTCCTTGGTGAATCCGTAACCACCAAGGAGCTGGACGGCGTCGGTCGACACGCTCATGGCGGTATCTGAGGCGAAGGACTTGGCCGCGGCACCTAGGTAGGTCAACTGGTTCTCGGGATCACCGGCGTCAATGGTCGCGCACGCGCGATAGACCAGTGCGCGAGCCGCCTCGGTGCGAATCGCCATGTCGGCGAGCATGAAGCGCAGTCCCTGGAGATCGGCGATCGGAGCGCCGAAGGCTTTACGCCCCTTCATGTACTGGGCCGCGTAGTCAATGGACGCCTGAGCGATCCCCACCGCCTGGGCTCCGATGGTCGGCCGCGAACGATCCAAAGTGTGCATCGCGATCTTGAAACCTTCACCTTCGGCCCCGATACGGTGGCTCGCGGGCACGCGCACGTCGTTAAAGACCACTTCGCCAGTGGGCGAGGCGCGTAGGCCGAGTTTGTCCTCGTGCTTGGGGAATTGGACACCCCAGTCCTTCTCCACCAAGAAGCACGTGATGCCGTGGCTTCGCGCCTCTTGATTCGTGCTCGCAAAGACCGTGTAAGTCTCTGACACCCCGACGTTGGTGATCCAGTATTTCGAGCCGTTCAGGATGTAGTCGTCACCGTCACGCACCGCCCGACAGCGCATCGCCGCCACGTCCGATCCGGCGTCGGCCTCGGAGAGGCAGTAACTCGCCTGGATTTCTCCATTCGCTATGCGCGGCAAGTACTGATGCTTTATCTCCTCGGAGGCGAAGTTCATGATCGGCAACATCCCGAGCTTGGAGATGAGCAAGGTCACCGACGTTGACGCGCACCCGCGCGCGAGCTCTTCGGCCATGATCGCCTGGGTGACCATGTCCGCGCCGGCCCCGCCGTAGGCCTCGGGCACGCCCAATGAGGGCAACTCCATCTCGACGCACGCGTTGAAACTGTCCTGAGGATAGACCTGGTCACGGTCGTAACGCGCCGCGTTGGGCGCGATCCGCTCATCGACGAAGTTGTGCATGACGTCACGAAAGGCACGTTGCTCACTGGTCAGGTCGAAACTCATACTGCTCTTTTCAGTCGTGGGGGCTAATGAGACGCGTGGCCGGGCACGAGTTCACCAGCCGCGACCGCGTCGACGAATCGTCGCTGGGCGACGTAACTGTGCGCCACGCCCGAGAAGACCACACATTGGGCGTGGGTCACGACGGTGCCCTCGATGCCGAAGTGGTGCAAGGCCACGTGCACGTCGCCAGGAATTGGACCGCGGCCAACCAGGCTCGCGCGCTTGGCGGCTACCAGCCCGATGGCGAGTTCGACGTCGTCGCGGTCGTGCTCGTTCTCGAAGCTGAACGTCGAGAGCACGTGATGGGCAATGGTCAGCGCGTAACCCTCGCCGGGCGCGGGCGTGCCGAACCCGGGTCCGCTCGGCGGAGCGGGTGAACGCTGCAGGCCCGCTTTCGGGGTGCGCGCAAGCTCGGCGGGGGCGGTGGAGATGGTCGCGCGGACTTCACCGGCGAGCGGAACGGGGGCAAACGTTGGCTGGGTCACGTTTCGACACTACCGCCCAACGAAGACTAGACCCGAGCGAGCCAACTCTCATACTCGGTTAGTTCGCCACGCACGGCCTGGTTATAGACACGCTGGATCTGCAACGTGATCGGACCTGGCGTACCGCTGCCCACGAGACGGTCATCGACGGAGGCGATCGGCACCACCTCGGCGGCGGTACCGGTCAGGAAAGCCTCATCAGCGAGGTACAGATCGTCACGGCGCATCGCCTCGAAATGGACCTGATAACCAAGGTCGTTCGCGATTCGGTGAATGCTCGACAGGGTGACCCCACGCAGCGCACCCGCTTCAGAGGGCGGTGGACTCACGAGGTAGCCATCGCGCACGATGAACAAGTTCTCACCGGTGCACTCCGAGACTCGTCCGTCGGCCCCGAGCATGATCGCCTCGTCGTAACCCGCCTTGATCGCCTCAACCTTGGCGAGTCCAGAGTTCACGTATCCGCCCACGGTCTTTGACGCAGTGGGCATGGCGTTGGGCGCGTGGCGAACCCACGAGGAGATCTTCATTCGCACGCCGTTCTTCGCTCCGTCGTCACCGAGGTACGCGCCCCAGGGCCAGACCGCGATCACCACGTTCACTGGAGATGGCAACGGATTGACGCCCATCTCGCCGTAACCGAGAAAAACGAGCGGCCTGATGTAGCAGCCTTCGGGGACGTCGTTCACCCGCACCGTCTCCTTGGTCGCTTCGACGAGCTCCTCGAGCGAGTACGGCACGTCGATCATCAGAATCTTGCAACTGTTGAGCAGGCGCTTGGTGTGCTCCTCCAGACGAAAGACCGCGAGACCTTTGTCGGTCTTGTACGCGCGAATCCCCTCGAAAGCCCCGGTGCCGTAGTGCAAGGTGTGGGTGAGCACGTGGGTCACCGCCTTGTCCCAGTCGACGAGCACTCCGTCCATCCAGATCTTTTTCGTGGGCGTGATTGGCATTTACAGACTCTCCATTAGTTGTGTCGTGATCCCCGCGGTACCCAAAGTGGCAACGTCTCCCTTGAATTCTTGCACGGCGCGAGCGATGCGCGAGGCCGCGTCCACTTCGCCCAGGTGCTCGAGCATCAGCACCGCCGAGGAGACCGCCGCGAGCGGATTGGCCCTGCCCGTGCCTTCGATGTCATGGGCGGCCCCGTGCACTGGCTCGAAGAGTGACGCGCCAGTGCGTGCGGGGTTGAGATTCGCGCTGGCGGCGTAGCCAATGCCACCAGTCACCGCACCCGCCAAGTCCGAGAGGATGTCACCAAAGAGATTGTCGGTCACGATGATGCCGTAGCGTTCGGGGCTCTCGACCAGGTAGATGCACGCCGCGTCCACGTGGTTGTAGTCGACCTGCACGCTCGCGAACTCATGGGACAGCTCGCCCACGACCCGACTCCAGAGCTCGCCCGCGAACGTGAGCACGTTCGTCTTGTGTACGAGCGTGAGTTTGGGCCGACTGAGCGCCGCCGCGCGCTCGAAGGCGTAGCGCACGCAGCGCTCGACGCCGAAGCGTGTATTGACCGAGCCCTGGGTCGCGATTTCCTGAGCGGTCCCGCGGCGCAAGACGCCGCCCTCGCCCGCGTAGGGACCTTCGGTGTTCTCGCGCACGATGGCGAACTCACAACCCTGCGCGATCGAACCTTCCACCCCTCGGAACGGACGATAATTGACGTAGAGATCCAGGCCGAAGCGCAGACGAAGCAACAACCCACGTTCGAGCACGCCACCCGGGATCCGCGTGTCGCCAATGGCGGGCCCGATCGCCCCAAGAAGAATGGCGTCGTAACTTCGTAGTTCCTCCAGGGTCGCGTCGTCCAACACGAATCCGTCCTTCAAGTACCGCGCGGCACCGAGTTCGAAGGGCGTGGCGTCGATGAGCACCCCGGCAGCCCGAACGACCTTGAGCGCGGCGTCGGTGACCTCGGGTCCAATGCCGTCACCGCCGAGCACGGCCACGCGATGGGTACGCTGGTTCATTGCTCGTGTCTCCTCGTTTCGCTCTATTTTGGTCGCTCGGACGCGACTCAGGCAAACTCACGGCGCTCGGGAGACTCATGCATCAGTAGAATTAGGTCTTCTCCACTAGTTGAGGTAACCCAATGGCGGCCGAAATCCACCGCATCACCCAGGAAACGCTGGACAAGTTGAAGGCCGAGTACCTAGAACTGACCACCGTTGGCCGAACCGAGATCGCGCGCGTCATCGAATCGGCCCGCCTGCTGGGCGACCTCAGCGAGAACGGTGACTACCACGCCGCCAAGGACGCCCAGGGCAAGATGGAGTCACGTATTCGCCAGATTGACAACGTGATTCGCAACCACGAGATCGTCGAACGCGACAGCCACGCCGACGTGGTCCAGCACGCCTCCATTGTCAAGGTCGTCTACGAAGGCGACGACGAAGCAGACTTCCAAGAATTCTTCATCGGCTCGATCGAGGAGAGGCCCGATGACGTCTTGGTCGCCTCGCCCACTTCGCCGCTCGGCGCCGCACTCTTGGCTCGCAGGGTCGGCGAGACAGTGGACTACGAAGCCCCCTCGGGCGTGCTGCGAGTAAAGATCTTGGGGCTGCGTTAGCCGTGGCGGGACAGACACTGTTTGAGAAGATCTGGAACCAGCACGTCGTCGCCTCACCCGACGGCGAAGCCACGATCTTGTACATCGACCTTCACTTGGTCCACGAGGTGACGAGCCCGCAGGCCTTTGATGGACTTCGCCTGAACGGTCGAAGGGTGCGTCGTCCCGACCGCACCCTCGCAACCGCCGATCACAACGTGCCCACCGATCCCATCACCACACCGGTGAATGATCCAGTCTCGCGACGCCAACTCGAAGCGCTCGAGGAGAACTGCCACGAGTTCGGGATAACCGTCTTTCCTCGCGGCCACGAAAATCAGGGCATTGTCCACATCATTGGACCCGAGCTCGGCGTCACCCAACCGGGCATGACCATCGTGTGCGGTGACTCGCATACCTCAACCCACGGGGCTTTTGGCGCGCTCGCCTTTGGTATTGGCACGAGCGAGGTGGAGCACGTCCTGGCGACCCAGACCCTCCCCCAGCAGAAGGCCAAGACCATGGCGGTCACCGTCAATGGCAAGGCGCCGCGAGGCGTGAGCGCCAAGGACATCGTGCTCGCTATTGTCGGGCGTTTAGGCACCGGCGGGGGCGCGGGTCACGTCATTGAATACCGCGGCGAGGCGATCATGGACTTGTCGATGGAAGGGCGCATGACCGTGTGCAACATGAGCATCGAGGCCGGCGCGCGAGCGGGCCTCATCGCGGTTGACGATACGACAATTGCGTACCTACGGGGTCGCCCAAGCGTGCCCGAGGGCGACGCGTTTGACGAGCGAGCCCTGCACTGGCGTAGCTTCACGAGTGACGAGGACGCCGTCTTTGACGCCGAGATCGTGCTCGAAGCGAGCGAGATCGTTCCTTACGTCACCTGGGGCACGAACCCCGCCCAGGTGGTGGCCCTCGACGGCGTCGTACCTTCGCCCGACCAGTTCGAGGATCCCGACGAAAGGAACTCGACCGAACGCTCACTGGCCTACATGGGACTCACGCCCGGTGAACCGATCCGGTCAATACCCGTCGACGTGGTCTTCATCGGCTCGTGCACGAACTCTCGCATCGAGGACCTGCGCGCGGCCGCGGCCGTGGCGCAGGGTCACCTCGTCGCGGCGGGCGTTCGTGCCCTCGTCGTGCCCGGGTCACACCGCGTCAAGCGACAAGCCGAAGAGGAGGGGCTCGACCAGATCTTTCTCGCCGCGGGATTCGAGTGGCGCGAACCCGGTTGCTCGATGTGTCTGGGCATGAACCCCGACCAACTGGGCGCGGGCCAACGCAGCGCGTCCACGTCGAACCGCAACTTCGAAGGCCGCCAAGGCCGGGGAGGGCGCACGCATCTCGTCTCGCCGGTGGTCGCCGCGGCAACGGCGGTCCTGGGTCACTTCGCCTCTCCCGAGGACGTGGGCGCGTGAAGCCAGTACGGGTGATCGAGGGCCGGGCGGTCCCCTTAGAACGTTCGGACGTCGACACCGACCAGATCATTCCCTCAGACTGGCTCAAGAGAGTCGAACGCACGGGATTCGGTCGCGGCCTCTTCAGCGAATGGCGCGACGACCCCGGCTTCATCTTGAACGACCAACGCTACGTCGGTGCGAACATCCTGGTCGCCGGGCCTCGCTTCGGAACCGGCTCGTCGCGCGAGCACGCCGTCTGGGCCCTGATGGATTACGGCTTCGCCGCGATCGTCGCGCCTTCCTTTGGGGACATTTTCCGCAACAACTCCTCCAAACAAGGACTCGTCATCGTCCATTTGGCCCAAGAGGACGTGGACGAACTCACACGAATCGTGAAGGAAGACTCGACGCGTCTCGTACTGATCGACGTGGACCAGATGGTCGTCGAAGTGCCCGAGACGGATTGGCAACGGTCCTTCGCCCTCGATCCCTTGATCCGCGAGAGGCTCCTCAACGGCTGGGACGATATTGGACTGACGATGCGCCGCGAGGCGTCGATCACCGCGTACGAGGCGCGGTCCGACGCACCGACCCTCGAGGGCGTCTTTGACGACGCGGGCCACGTCGTAGCTCACTGAAAACCCACCCGTCGCGCCCATGACCTAGGACACTGGCGAAAGGTGCGTTCGCGACGCATAATCGACTCGTACCCAAAGGTGCACCACCTTTTCAGGGAAGGGGAAGGATGACCGACGCCGTGAGCCACGACCACGAGGTGCCAATAGCGAACGAGTTGACTGGACCCACTTCCAAGCCCTACCCCGGCGAACTCGAGTGCGACATCATGACCGTGACGGGCGTGAAGTTGCACATGCGGCCCATTCGGCCCGAGGATGCTTCGAGCCTGGTGAACTTTCACCTCCAACTTTCTGCGGGCTCGATTTATCGACGCTACTTCGCAGTGCATCCAGAACTCTCCGCCAAGGAGGTCGAACACCTCACGACGGTGGACTACGTCGACCGCTTCGCCTACATCATCGAAGACGGCGATGAACTCATCGCGGTCGGGCGTTACGACCACATTCCCAAGACGACCGACGCCGAGGTCGCCTTTCTCGTCACCGACCATTTCCAGCATCACGGCATTGGGATCTTGTTGCTCTGGCACCTCGCGCGTGCCGCTCGCCCTAACGGCATCACGCACTTCGTCGCCGAGACCCAGGCGGACAACCGCGGCATGCTCGGAGTCTTTCGCGATTCGGGCTATCCGCTCACGACGAGCATCGAGGACGAGATCGTGAGCCTGCGCTTTCCTATACAGTCAACGGAACAAAGTCACGCCCACTTCCTTCGCCGCACGACGTTGTTCGAACCCGAGGAACCCGGCGACGAGGGGTCTTCGTAATGCTCATCATCAACGGCGGTACCGACGACGCGGGCCACGAGGACCCCGGACATCCTGAGCGCCCCGAGCGACTCGCCGCGGTGATGAAGGGCATCGAGGATCTACAACTGGGCGACGACCTCCTCGCCGTCGCCCCGTACGCGGCGTCGCGCTCCGAGCTCGCGCGCGTGCACGAGAGTACCTACCTCGACCAATTAGGCGCGTTCTGTTTTGAGGGCGGGGGCGACCTCGACGAGGACACCTACGCCACGTACGACTCGTGGGCCCTCGCCCAACACGCCGCGGGTGCGGGTCTGGCGGTCGTGAAGGAACTGCGGATTCGTGGAGAGGGAACGGGGTTCGTCGCGGTGCGCCCACCGGGCCACCACGCGCTGCGCGATCGCGCGATGGGATTCTGTCTACTCAATAACATCGCGGTTGCCGCAGCGGAACTCACGAGCCTGGGTGAGCGGGTCTTGATCATCGATTGGGACGTGCACCACGGCAACGGAACCCAGGCAATCTTCTGGAACGACCCCAACGTTCTCTACGTTTCGACCCACCAGTGGCCGCTTTTCCCCGGCAGTGGCGCACCGTACGAAGTCGGCGGCCTCGAGGCCCTCGATACGACGGTGAACTTACCAATGCCCCCCGGGGCCACCGGCGACGTCATGCGCCAGGCTCTCGAGGAGACCGCCGCTCCGGTGATCGACCACTTCAAACCCACCTGGGTACTGGTTTCGGCGGGCTTTGACGCGCACCGCGCTGACCCCATGGCCGACCTCGCCTTATCAAGCGGCGACTTCGCGCGCTTGGCGACATTCGCCGCGAGCTTCGCGCCTCGACCTGGACGCGTCGCGCTTTTCCTCGAGGGCGGCTACGACTTGGCCGCCCTGCGTGCGTCGGTGAGCGCTTCACTCGGCGCACTCCTGGGCAGTTCAGCCACGACCGAAGATCCCACGAATGGCGGCCCAGGCGCCGACACCGTCAGAACCACCAGAGACGCGCGTCAAGCGGCGCTACGCATCGCCCACGACACGAGTCATTGAGGAGCATCACCATGAAACCAATTCACACGATTGCCGTCGGCTTTGACGGATCCGAGGACGCGAAGACCGCCGTGCGTTGGGCCCTCACACTCGCGACGCACTGCGACGCGCAAGTCGTCGTCGCCCACGCCGTGGGTCTGCTCGAGCGCTTTGACGCAAAGAACGTGGCCGTCGAGCTCGAGGAATCTCTGCTCAGGCTCTGTGACGAGAGTGGTCTCGAGCACTCACGCGCCCAACTCGAAATCGAGGACGGCGACGCGTGTTCGGTGATGCTGCGAATGGCCGATCCACCGATCAGTGCTGATCTCCTCGTTGTGGGTACCCGGGGCCAAGGAGCGCACGCCGGTCTCCTGCTCGGCAGCACCAGCCTCGAACTGGCAGAACATTCGACCATACCTCTCGTGATCGTGCCCCGCGCGAGCACGACCGAACAATCTCAAATGGCCTGACGCACCAAGTCAACGACCTTCAGCGGCGAGCTGGCTTGTTCACTCGACGGCGAGGAAGAAAGATCAGATAGCCGCTCATCAGTCGATGCCCTTTATGAACACTTTGGCGTGATACGAACACACCCCCTTCGCTTTCGCGAAGGGGGTGTGTTCGACGATGACCTTGAAAAAGGTCATTGTCAGTTCAGCAACTGCAAACTATTTGAGAAGCGATACGTGACCGACGTACTGGCTCGAGGAGCCACCGCTGACCTTCACGGTCGCGGTGACGGTCCCGCGAGTCGGGTTCAGCACAAAGTAAACGTGTGCTCCGCCAGCAATCGCGATACTCAGCGTCTTGGCCGTATTCGCAGCGAGATTCACTGCAACTCGTCCGATCAAGATGGTCGCACGAGTACGTGCGCTGCTACTGGCCTTCAAACGACCAGTCACGACTGCCGTAACCGTCGCGGTGTCGCGGCACGCCGCTGCTCCGCACTGGAACCTAATCAAAAGGCCCTTCTGATTATCCGCAATGGCCGCTCTCTTCGTTACAACGTGGGCGACGCCGTTAGCGACGCTCAAAGTCACGGTGGTAGCGGCTGACGAGGCGGGAACGTACGTCGAGTCTCCGGCTTTGGTAGCAGTTACGCTGCAGGTGCCCGCCGTCGATGCCGAGAGTGAACTGCCGCTCACGGCACAACCAGTTGCGGTGCCATTGACCACCGTGTAAGAAACCGCTCCCGTTCCAGAACCACCACTCGTCGCGAGGGTAAGTGGCGTACCGACCTTGCCGGTCACGCTCGTCACCGAGAGCGCCGCCTGAACCGTACCCACGTAGAGCGTGTAAGTCCATGTCCCAGAGTCACCCGAGACGTCCGAATCAGTACCCGAAATCGTGTAGGTACCGACCGCCAGGGTAGAGGCGCCGGTCACGACGCCGGTGGGCGAGACGCTGACACCGGTCACCGCAGTCGAAGACTGCACAAAACTAGTCGCACCGTTGTTGCCCGACACGACCAGTTGACTACTGGAGGCGGTTCCCGGAGCCTGGATACCCGACGTGGGGGCGACCTGGGTAATCGGGCCGAGTGCGGCATTGAAGTTAAAGGACGCGTCGATCCACGACTCTCCGGCGGGAGCTGGCCCACAGTCACCCGTCGCATTCGCGTCGTTGCTCGGGTACGAGGTGAGGTTCAACTCACAGAGATACGCCTTATAGGAGGTCCCGAGCTTGAGCGAAGAGGGTACGGTGATTGTTCCCCCTAGTACCGGCGCGTGCAGGGTCGTTCCGTCGTAACAGTCATTGGAGATCGTCACTCCCGCGGCACTGCCGGGAATCGGAATCGTCGTGCCCGAGACAAACCAGTTCACAAAGAGGAACGTTGACGGTACGTTACCGTAGCCACTGGTCGAAGCGCACGACGCTGGAGCAGCCTCGAGCGCAGTCGAAAGGGCGATTGCCTGGCTCTGTTGAATCGCGTTGGCCCACCAATAACCGGTCGCGCCAGTGGCGTCACTCACCTTGATGGTGCTTCCGGGCACGCCGCTCGCCGCAGTGGCAATCGTCGGCGCGTTCGGCGGTGCTGCTTGCGTGGCGTAAGTCAACAAGTACTCGGCGCCCGAGATCCCGGTCAACTGCGCACTCGCCACGGCGATATCGCAGCCCCAGAGTCCTTCGTTGATCTGGGTTTGGGTCGGTGCGCACGAGGCCTGAGCGTCCGAAGCCGCAAAGGCGGTCGGTACCGTGAAGGTCGCCAATGTGCAGTCACCTGCAGTCGCTGCGGGACAGTTCGTATCAGTGGCACTCGCGGTAAATGAACCAATGGCACTCGAGTCAGCCTCGAGCTGCTGGTTCACCGAACTTGTACCTATGCCCGCGAGGAGCGAGGTCTCGGCGACGAACGCTGGGTCGTCAGCCGGTGTGGACGAGACGTTGCAGTCAAAACTGACCTTCGTCGACCCGGCACTGACCCCAGCGATCAAGGTCGCCACCACGGCGCCAGTGCCCGCCGTGATCTTCACGGTGCAAGGAGCACTTGCTGTATGAGGAACCGCGCTCGCGGACGCCAGCGCACTCGATCCCGCGGTGAAACCGCCGATCATCGCGATCGATGCTGACGCAACGACGAGGAGAGATGAGAACCGGGAACGGATCGTTCCAGAAACTCTCTTGTGCATGTTCGCTATCTTCATATGATTACACCCTTGCTGTATTTGATTTAGGGAATTCTGAACGCACTTCGGTTGACTACGAATATTTTGGTGACTATCGCTCCGCGCGGTCTTCTGTATTATTCGAAACTCTGGAATTCATTCCGTGAAACAAGATTCCTATCCCACCCGCACTTCGGGCTCGGTGACCATGGCCCAAGCGTACTGGTGCGACTCTTTGTGGCGCAACAACCCTGCATCAAAAATAATGAAGGATCACTACACCGCGCATTAAAACAATGGGCATCGTTCGTCCACGTCACGCGTTTCTCGATTTCTTGTACTCGCGTGTTCGCTGAACTTATGGACGTTGGAGTCACCACTAACTGCTCCTGACGGGAATTTTTCCGCCTTCCGTCGCTCCGAACACTTCACCGGGGGCGGTGGTCTTTTCGCGAACGACGGTCTCGGTGGTGACGACTGGCTCGCCGCGACTTATGTCGCGACGCTGGTGTCGACCAGAGAGAAGTCCGTCGACGCCAATCCAACCTGAAGTCCTCCACATCATGAGAATCACGATCGCGAACAAGGCGTAAAAGGCGCAGACGCTCGCTGTTCCCGACATCACGTAGGTGAATAGCAATGCCAAACTTCCCAGGGCCGCCAGTGGCGTAAGGAAACCAATGGCCAGACAGACACCAATGGCGAATTCAGCGAACGCAATGAGTACGCCGATCCAGCCCGCGTTCGGGACGACGAAACTGTGCAGGAAGCTCCCCCACCAGCTGTAGGCGGCGACGCCGTGCGCAGCGAAGCCTGCCACGCCGGCACCGTTATGGTGAAGAAACGAAGAGTTCTCATTGCCCCAGATTTTGGCGATGCCGGCTTGGAGCCACATCACACCGAGCCATATCCGCATGGCCGTCCACACGAGAGCGGCACTCTTCGATCGCTTCAACCAATGCCAGTAACTCGGTGTATGAAGCTTGGACGGATTGCCTAATAGCAATTCGGTGGTTTGCATGGGACGACCAACTTTCTTTGCTCGATGACGAACGATTCGTCATCGATTCTTGAAGAGCACTTCCATAATCGGCACTTCGTGTTGAGGTTCTCGGTGCTTTCGAACTCGCTAAGGAGTCATGACCACTTTCAAGGCACCGGTCTTTGACGCATTTGCAAAAGTGTCATACGCCTCGATGATCTGGTTCATGTGAAAGCGGTGCGTGACGAAATCCGAGACGTCGAGTTTCTTGCTTTCGACGAGCCCGAGAAGATTGGGAACGGTCCTCGTGTCAACGAGACCCGCCGTGATAGTCACGTCTTTTCCCCACAACTTCTCGAGATGCAGCGTGACCGGCGCACCGTGCACGCCGATGTTGGCAATGTGACCGCAGGGTCGAATGAGGGTGGTCGCGAGTTCGAAGGTCGTTTCGAGTCCCACCGCCTCGATAGCGACGTCGGCGCCGAGACCACCGGTCAGTTTCATGATCTGCTCGAGCGGATCGCTCGTACCATTGTTCACCGTGAAGTCGGCGCCAAACTTCTTGGCCTGCTTCAGTCGATTGTCATCGAGATCAATCGCGACAATGGCCCGTGGATTGAACAGCCGTGCAGTCTTGACCGCCGACAGTCCAACCGGTCCGGCTCCGACCACGGCGACGACGTCACCTGGCGCCACGCAACCGTTTAGTACCCCTATTTCGTATCCCGTGGGCACAATGTCAGTGAGCATCAGTAGTTCTTCGTCAGGGACGCCCTTGGGCACCGGGTACGTTGAGGTGTCACAGAACGGGACGCGTACGAACTCGGCCTGAGTCCCGTCGATGAGATGTCCCAGAATCCATCCCCCGCCCTTGAGGCACTGACCGAAGTGACCTTCACGGCAGTAGCGGCAGATGCTGCACGAGGTGATGCACGACACCACGACGCGATCGCCCACTTTGACCTGCTTGACCGCCGCACCCACGGACTCAACGGTGCCAATCGCCTCGTGACCCAAGATGAGCCCGACATTGACCTCCGGCACGTCACCTTTCAAGATATGAAGGTCCGAACCACAGATGGTCGTGATATCGACGCGAACGATGGCGTCGGTGTCGTGGAGTAATTGGGGTTTGGGGACTTCGGTCCATTCCTTCTTGTTGGGACCGCCGTAGACGAGGGCGTGCATCGTCTCTTTACCGGCATTGGCGCGTTGACCGTCGAGGACGGCGGTACTGTTCGACATTGAATCCTCCTGGTAGAGGAGGCGTCGAGCCCGACCGAGCGACAATCTTCTGGATCGTCCAACCCGAACTGGCGTCTCAGATGCACCGTAATGCCGCACCTGGCTCCACCCTACTCCTTCCTCGCCCGGACCGATCAGCGAACCAGAAGTTCCCAGGTCGTACCTACGCCTTCGGGCTAGAACAATCGTTCTACTCTTTATGCAGCCATTGAACGGAGCAACCATGAGCGACTTTCCCTACGCCGACACCTTTCCGATACATCGGACGTTTCCTGAAGAGGGCACCCAAAAGGAGACCATCCTCGAAATGATGGCGACCATGTCACGCACCGAGAACACCGTGTGGGAATCGGGCCAATGCTCGGGCACCATGTACTGCGGCGACCACGACCACTACGACTTTCTCAACGAGGCGTTCGCCCATTTTTCCTACGTGAATTCACTCCAACGCGACATGTGCCCCAGCGCGACCAAGTTCGAGGCGGAGATCATCGCGATGACCCTTGACATGTTGAACGCATCGGCACTGAAGGATTCGACGCCAGTTGGTCTTGTGACCAGCGGTGGCAGTGGCTCGATAGCTCACGCCATGCTCGCCTACCGCGAGTTCAACGCCGCCAAGGTCGAGCGACCTAACGTCATCAAACCCGAGACTGCACATCCCGCCTTCGACAAGGCGTGTCACCTCTTTGGTATCGAGTTACGCATCGCACCCGTGGACCCAATCACGACCCAGGTTGATCTGGACTGGGTGAGCAGCCACGTCGACGCCAACACCGTCGCTCTCGTTGGATCCGCGTGCAATTATGGCTACGGCACCATCGATCCCATCACCGAGCTCGGTGAGATCGCTCTCGAACGTGAGGTCGGACTTCACGTGGACGGTTGCCTGGGCGGCTTCATCCTGCCCTTCGGCCGCGAACTCGGCTACCAGATCGAACCCTTCGACTTCCAGGTCCCCGGTGTCACCACCATCTCGGCTGACACGCATAAATACGGCTACGCCCTCAAGGGCACCAGCGTGCTCAGCTTCGCCGACCAGGCACTTCGCAACAGCCAGTATTTCTACCAGCCCGACTGGTCTGGTGGGAAGTACTGCTCACCGGGCATGGACGGATCGCGCTCGGCGGGACTGCTCGCCGCCACCTGGGCCGCCATGGTCCACCTCGGTCGCAGTGGCTATCGGCGCTACGCCGAGGCGATCTTCTCGACGTCCCAGCTCATGCAGGACGCGGTCACCAGTCACGAGTCGTTACGACTCATGGGTCGGCCCAGCTTCCTCTTCTCGTTCACCTCGGATGAATTTGACATCTACCACGTGAACGACTTCTTGCGCACCCGGGGCTGGCGGATGAACGGCCAGCAGTATCCCAACGCGATCCACATGGCTGTCACCCGTCCCCAGACCCAGCCCGGTACGGTCGAGCGCTGGAGCGCCGACCTCGCGGACGCGGTCGACTACGCACGCGCGCACGCCGACGAAAAACCAAAATCAGGGGCGATCTACGGCGGCGTCGAAGGCGGACCCAACGAAGAGGCCGACGAGTTCATCAAGATGTTCATGGCCATCATGATGGACCAGCAGGCCTCGATTCCCGCGTGATGACGAGCGAAGAACTCTGTCTCAGTATCGACCTTGGCACCGGTGGGCCCAAGGTGGGCGTAGTGACCTTAGACGGCGAGATCGTCGTGCGCGAACTGCGCCACGTACCCACGCACTTCGACGCAAAAGGTGCCGCCACCCAAGACGCGGCGCTCTGGTGGAGCCTCATCAGGGAATCCACGAAGCGATTGTTAGAAGACAGCCGCGTTGATAGCCAGGCACTGAAGGCGGTTGCGATCACCGGCCAGTACGCCTCGACGGTGCCCGTCAACGAATCCGGCGAGCCGGTCGGCGAATGCGTCACCTGGCTCGACACGCGAGGAGGCAAGTACAGCCGCCGCGTCGTCGGAGGTCCGGTACAGGGCTACAACCCTATGAAACTACAGCGCTTCATCCGCCACACCGGGGGCGCTCCCTCCACTTCGGGGGCCGACCCGGTGGGCCAGATCCTGTTGTTGCAGAACGAACGGCCTGACGTCTGTGACGCCACGAGATGGTTCATGGAGCCGGTTGACTATCTCGCGATGCGATTCTGTGGTGTCGCTGCGGCGACGCACGCGTCGCGACTCGCGATGTGGATGACCGACAATCGCGACCTGCACCGTTTGGCCTACGACGAGAAGTTGCTCGCTTCAGTCGGGATCAGTTCAGAGAAGCTTCCCGGACTCGTCGCGGCACACAGCGTGCTCGGCCCGGTGCTCGAAGGCGTCGCCGACGAACTCGGACTGTCCCGTCAGACCGTGGTCGTCTCGTCCATGCCCGATCTGCACGCGGCCGCGTACGGGTCGGGCGCGACGCGCCTCTACGCCGCACACCTCGCTCTTTCAACGACGTCGTGGATAAGTTGCTCCGTACCAGCAAAGAAGACCGACGTACTGCACTCCATCGCCGCCGTGCCCGGACTCACGAACGATTCCTACGTCGTGATCGACAACCAGGAGACGGGTGCGATGTCCCTCGAATGGTTCCAGGGCGTGCTCGCGGGTGGTGGCGTAAAGATGACCTACGAGGACATGACCGCCCTCGCCGCCACCTCACCGCCAGGAGCCAACGGCGTGCTCTTCTCGCCCTGGCTCGCCGGCGAACGCTCACCGGTAGACGACAAACGTCTACGCGCGGGCTTCACGAATCTTTCGATAACCAACAACAGCGCGGACATGATCCGCGCGGTGCTCGAGGGAGTCGCCGCTAACAGCGCTTGGTTGTTGAAGTACGTCGAAAAGTTCGTGGGCCAGTCACTGTCACCGATACGCCTGGTCGGCGGTGGCGCCCAGTCCGAACTCTGGTGCCAGATCTTTGCCGATACCCTGGACCGCGAGATTCACCAGGTGCAGGACCCGATGACCGCCCAGTTACGCGGCGCGGCGCTCGCCGCCTCGGTCGCTTTGGGCCGACGCACTCTAGACGAGCTCGATTCGATTTCCACCTCGGTGAAGGTATTCACCCCCGACGCCAGCCTGGCCGGGATCTACCAACGCCGAGTGCGGGACCAGGTAGGACTCTACGAGCGCGACAAGCGATGGACGCGATCGCGAAAGACGCTCTAGTCGGCGAAGACCTCGAGGGCAATCAGGCGGTTGCGAGCCTGCTGGTGACGCCACGACGCGAGCAAGGCAATGACGAGACTGGCGACGCCGGCACAGAACGTCGAGATGAGTGGGGCCCACAGGTGCACGCCCACGTAGTACGAAACCCACAACGCCGTGCCAAAGACGCCAAGGGCCCACGAACTGACCGAGACGCCACTCGCGTCCTCGTAGCGGATCAGTTCGATGATCTGGGGCACCCGAGTGGCGACCATCGCAAAGCCCGTGCCGTAGACGCCACCGACCCATCCCCACACCAGCGTGGGCAGTACGCAGCACAGTACGAAGAAAACGAGGGAACGCGTGGTCACGCGCCAGCGTCGATACGGCCTCAGCTTCGCCACGATCGAGACCTGAACCGGTAACAGGAGAAGACTGCCCAGCACCACTTGCCACGAATGCGCCGACACCGCTCCAAACGTGACCCAGAAGCAACCCATGCAGACGAACAACGCCCAAGTTGCGAGCGAGACGCCCTCGACACCAAGTCGGTTGACGCGAACGTACTGGGCGATCGTGCCAACGAGCCCGACCAGGACAGCTATCCAACCCGCGTCAAGAAGGATGGAATGTACGCTCACCAAACCAATTTAATTGCTGAGGCGCTACCGTCGGCGATTCGCCGCCGAGATGACCGCTTCGAGGGAGGCGTCGAGGATCGACGAACTCATACCCACGCCCCACCAGGTGGTTCCGTCCACCCCTTCGGCCTCGACGTAGGCGACGGCCGAGGCCTCGGATCCGGCGGTGAGCGCGTGCTCGTGGTAGTCGCGCACCTTAAAGTCCACGTCCATCTCATTGCGCAGACCCGCCATCAGCGCGTCGATCGGACCGTTCCCCTCACCCTTGACGGTCACGTGATTACCGGCGACGACGAGCTGGGCGAATATCCGCGTGTTCTGCTGGTCCGCAGTTACCTCGCTCGACAGCAGTTGAATCGTGGGATTCTCGGGCTGGTACGTGGTCGTAAAGACGTCCCAGATCTCGGCGGGCGAGATTTCGGTGCCCGTCTGTTCGGTGAGTTCTTGGACCTGCTTGGAGAACTCCACCTGCATCGCGCGCGGCAAGTCGAGGCCGTGCTCGGTGCTTAGGAGATAGGCCACGCCGCCCTTGCCCGACTGGGAATTCACCCGGATGATCGCCTCGTAGGTGCGACCGGTGTGCTTGGGGTCAATCGGCAGGTACGGGACCTCCCAGACGTCGTAGGTGTCTCCAATGGCGAGCATGCCCTTTTTGATGGCGTCTTGGTGCGAGCCCGAAAACGCGGTGTAGACCAGTTCACCCACGTACGGGTGACGCATGTGCACGGGCAGGCGATTGGCGTACTCGGCGACGTGACGAGCCTTGTCGATGTCGCGGATGTCGAGCTCGGGGTCCACACCCTGGCTGAACAGGTTGAGCGCGAGGGTCACGACGTCGACGTTGCCCGTGCGCTCCCCGTTTCCAAAGAGCGTCCCCTCGACCCGGTCCGCACCCGCGAGCACGCCCAATTCCGCCGCCGCGACGGCGGTGCCCCGATCGTTATGAGGATGCAAGGAGACGAGTACCGCGTCGCGGCGCTTCACGTGACGACAGAACCATTCGATCGCGTCGGCGTAGAGATTGGGCGTGTACATCTCGACGGTCGCGGGAAGGTTGAGGATCAGGGGCCGCTCGGGCGTGGGCTCGATCACGTCGGCGACCGCGTCGCACACCTCGAGCGCGTATTCGAGTTCAGTACCGGTGAAACTCTCAGGCGAGTACTCGTAGACGAAATCGGTGTCGGGCGACGTCGACTCCAGGCTCTTGCACAGCGCGGCGGCGTCGACGGCGATCTTCTTCACATCTTCCATGTCCATGCCAAAGACCACGCGCCGCTGCAACGTCGAAGTCGAATTGTAGAAGTGCACGATGGCGCGCTTGGCCCCGTGCAGTGATTCGTACGTGCGCCGTATGAGGTCCTCACGACATTGGGTGAGCACTTGTATGGTGACGTCCTCGGGGATGAGGTCGTTCTCGATGATCGTGCGCACGAAGTCGTAATCAGGCTGGGACGCCGAGGGAAAGCCAACCTCGATCTCCTTGAAGCCCATCTCGACCAGCTGTGCGAACATCGCGTTCTTGCGCTCGGAGTCCATCGGGTCAATGAGCGCTTGGTTGCCGTCACGCAAGTCGACGCTGCACCACAGGGGTGCCTTTTCGAGGCGCCGATTGGGCCACGAGCGGTCCGGTAGCTCGACGGGCACCGTCGAGCGGTATTTGTCGAACGACATGGGGCTCGGCTGCTGATTACGCCTCATGGACTTCCTTTCCGCTGGGGCCAGAAAACGAGAAACAAAAAACCCCCGCCAGGGCGGGGGCGTCGGGCGAGCAGATGCTCGCCCTATCGAAGCAGTAGCGCGCTCTGGCAAAGTGACATGGGAATATTGTACCTCGGTTTTGAAAGTTGTCCAGTGTGATACCACTAACCTGAATCTCGTGGGTTTCTTCAAGGCGCTTCTCAAATTGGCGGTACTGGTTCTTCTCGGAGCGGCGGTGGCGGGCGTAGTGGTCATGGTGAAGCGACCGCAGCTTTCGGGCCCGACGTCGTTCGAAGAATGGCCCGACGTGCCCACGAACCCTGCGTCCTAACGCCCACAGATTCTCAAAGGAGAGAACATGGCAGAAATGCAATATCGCCGACTCGGCCGGTCCGGACTAAAAGTGAGCGTGCTGTCCTTTGGCAGCTGGGTGACCTTTGGTAACGCGAACCAACTCGAGACCGCCCAACAGGCTTCCGAATGCCTCAGCGCCGCCAAGGATGCGGGCGTCAACTTCTTCGACAACGCCGAGGCGTACTCGGGTGGCGAATCCGAGCGCGTCATGGGAGCTGCCATAAAAGAGCTCGGCTGGAAGCGTCACGAGTATTTGGTCTCGACCAAGTTGTATTGGGGCCTTAGCGATGTTCCCAATATGCGCAACACCCTCAATCGCAAGTACCTGCGTCAGGCGATCGATGGATCGCTCGAGCGATTCGGCCTGGACTTCGTGGACCTCGTGTTTTGTCACCGCGCCGACCCCAACACGCCCATCGAAGAGACGGTCTGGGCCATGAGCGACATGATCAGTGAAGGCAAAGCCCTGTACTGGGGTACGTCTGAATGGAACGCCGATGAGATCCGCGCCGCCTACGACATCGCTGATCGCTATCACCTGCACAAGCCCGTCATGGAGCAACCGCAGTACAACATCCTCTGGCGCAACAAAGTCGAGAGCGAATACCTGCGTCTTTACGAGGACATCGGTCTCGGCACCACAATATGGTCACCTCTGGCATCGGGGCTTTTGACGGGCAAGTACTTGCACGGCATCCCCGAGGGTTCGCGCGCGACGCTTCCGGGCTACGAATGGCTGAGGGACAGGTTCACCAACGAGGCTCGCAACAAGAAGGTCGCCGACCTGAAGGCCATCGCCGACGAACTCGACGTGACTCTCGCCCAGCTCTCACTCGCCTGGTGCGTGAAGAACCCCCACGTCTCGACGGTCATCACCGGCGCCTCATCGGCGGCCCAAGTACGCGAAAACATGACGGCCCTGGACGTGTTGCCACTACTCACCAAAGAAGTCATGGACCGCATCGATGTCGTCAGTCCCCTCAAGGTCTACCAACCGCTGTAACCTTCAGCGCCCGCACGCGAATAAGCAGTCGTCGGCCGTGGCGAAGGATACCGGTGCGGCACCCTCGGTCGACACCCTTTCGGGGACCTTCCACGCCGAGTCCGGCCTAGAGCTACGCGAGTCGGCGAACGATCCGTCGGGTCCGTGGTCCTGATCAGAGGTCCGTCGCGGTGGTATCAGGGAGCGAGGAGCACTCGTCCGAAGGACTTTCGACTTTCGATGTACGCATGCGCCGCTGCGGCGTCCTTGAGGTCAAAGACGCTGTCCACGACGACGCGCAGTTCGCCCTGGGCTATCAACTCCAGATGGTGGGCGATCATGTCGTGCACGCGCGGGTACATGAACAGTTCGGCCCCCATGAAATAACCCGAGAGCGTCTGATTGTTACCACGCATGTTCGATACGTCGACCTTTTCGGCACTCGATCGACCCGCGTCGCCAACCGTGACACATCGGCCCCGGTACGCCAAAGCGTTGAGACTCCCTTGCAGGGTCGCGCCGCCGACGGAGTCAACGATCACGTCCACTCCCCGCCCTTCGGTGAGTCGGCGCGCCTCGACGACGAAGTCGTGGGACACGTAGTTGATCCCCTCGTCTAGTCCGAGTTCCTTGAGACGCTCGAGCTTCTCGTTACTCGACGCGGTCGCCAGCACGCGCGCGCCGGCGCGTTTGGCCATCTGTATCGCCGCGATACCCACACCACCCGCTCCCGCGTGAATCAAGGCCGTTTCGCCCTTCACCAAGTGCCCGAACTCGAACAAGCAGTCGTCGGCCGTGGCGAAGGGCACCGGTACGCACGCGGCGTCCTCGAGCGACACCCCTTCGGGGATCTTCCACGTGAAAGCCTCATCGGACGCGCGCAGTTCGGCGTGCGAACCGTCAATGCCGGTAGAAACCACCCGGTCGCCGACCGAGAATTTCGTGACGTTGCCACCCACCGCGACCACGACACCTGAACACTGATAACCCACGATGTGCGGCACGTGATTCATCTCGCCGCGAAGGCGATTGAGCGTGTCGCCGCCTTCAATGCTGACAAAGGCCACCTTCACCAAGACGTCGCTCAGACCAACCGCGGGGTCGGGGACATCCTCGTAGCGAAGGACGTCGGGCTGACCCGTCTCGTAGTAGACCGCTGCTTTCATGAGGGTCTCCTTTCGTCCACCGTTCTAGCGTTCCGGTGACGTCGCGTGCCCCGCAGCGAGCCTCGAGGACCCTAGCGAAGTGTGATGAGGTGGATGTCTTGGATGCCGTCGGTGCGACGAAGTGCTTCTACGACCTCCAAAGGTGTTGGTACGTCGGTCGAAAGGACCATCAAGGCCGTCTTGGTCTTGGGGTCCGGACCGACCGCCATCGACACGATCGAGATCTTCGCTGCGCCCAGGGCCACACCCACCATGCCGATCATGCCCGGACGGTCGTCATTGTGCACCACGAGCATCGAAGTACCCGGAGGGATCTCCACGCTGTGTCCGTCGACGCCAACGATTCGCGTCTCGAGACGAGTGCCAATGGTCATCAAGGTTCCCGACACCGTGTGTACGCCCGAGCGGACAGTGATGAGATTCACGTACTCGGGCGAATCGACGACAGCGGACTCGCTATAGGTGAGATGGTGCTCGCTCGCCAGTTGGGGCGCATTCACGAAGGACACGCTCTCGTGGCCGGTCGAGACGAGCAACCCCTTCAGCGCACAGAGCGTGAGGATCTTCGTTCCAGAACCAGCGAGTTCGCCCCGGTAGACGACCTCGAGGTCCGCGGGTTTGCCGTCGAGCAGGCCGCCGATGAATCGCCCGAGTACTTCGGCGAGGCCCATGAAGGGTCGCACGACATTGGACACCTCGCCCGCCGCGACGTTCACGGCGAAGGGCACGAAGTCGCCCGCGAGCGCGAGTTGCACCTGCTCGGCGATGGTGACGCCGGCCTTGTCCTGGGCTTCGGCGGTCGAAGCACCTAAGTGGGGCACGACCACGACTGAGGGCAGATCGAACAGCGGCGACTCGGTGGTCGGCTCCTTCTCAAAGACGTCCAGCGCCGCGCCTTGCACGTGACCGCTCGCGATCGCCGCCGCGAGGTCCGCCTCGTTCACGATGCCGCCTCGCGCGACGTTGACGATGCGGACACCCTTCTTCGCCTTCTTCAACGACTCGGCGTTCAAGAGGTTGGTGGTCTCCTTGTTCTTGGGCAGGTGAATCGTGATGAAGTCACTCTGGGCGAGCAACGTGTCCAGGTCCACGAGCTCGATACCCATGTGGCGTGCTCGCTGTTCGGAGATGTAGGGGTCGTAGGCGACGATACGCATCCCAAAGGCCATCGCGCGCTGGGCGACCAGGGCACCGATCTTGCCCAGGCCAATGACACCGAGGGTCTTGCCGTGAAGTTCGACGCCCTCCCACTTGCTGCGCTCCCACTTGCCGTTCTTCAGCGCCGAGTGCGCTTGGGGGATGTTGCGAGCCTGGGCGAGCAACAACGCCATGGTCTGTTCGGCCGCCGAGAGGATGTTCGACACCGGTGCGTTCACCACCATGATGCCGAGTTCGGTCGCCTTGGCGACGTCGACGTTGTCGAGGCCAATGCCGGCGCGACCCACGACGACCATGTCCTTGGCGGCCTCGAGGGTGGCGGCGTTGACGTTAGTCGCCGAGCGGATGATCAGGGCGTTCGCTCCAACGACCGCCTTAAGGAGATCCTCGGGCGAAAGTCCGAGCTGGATGTCGACCTCGTGTCCGGCGTTGCGCAACTCCTGGAGCCCGGAATCCGCGATTTCTTCTGTGACAAGTACTCGAGACACCTGAGAACCTTTCGTTTGGTCCCCCAAGCCTAAATCAAATCCGCGAAGGCTCAGCCCGCGGAGACCAGACCCGCGAGTCGCTCGAGTCCTTCTTTCAAGTCATCCTCGCCCAGTGCGTAGCTCAGTCGGAAGTACCCGGGGGCCCCGAAAGCCTCGCCCGGCACGACTGCCACCTTGATCGACTCGAGGAGATTGCCCGCGAGCTCACTCGAGGACATGGCGACCTTGCCCCCGAGCGAGCGACCGAGCAGACCTTGCACGTTAGGAAAGCAGTAAAAGGCACCCTCGGGTTCGGCACAGGTCACGCCGTCAATGGCGTTCAGCATCGAGGTCATGATCTTTCGGCGAAGGTCGAACGCGGTGCGCATCTCGGCAACCGCCGAAAGGTCGCCCGTGAGTGCAGCCACGGCCGCACGTTGGGAAATGTTCGAGATGTTAGACGTGGTCTGGCTCTGATAGTTGACCGCCGCGTTCATCACGTCGGGCGCACCGATCATCCAACCGATACGCCAGCCCGTCATGGCGTAGGTCTTGGCGACGCCGTTCACCACGACCCAGCGGTCGCCCAACTCGGGCGCGACCACGGGTAACGAGACGTGCTGGGCGTCTCCGTAGACGAGGTGTTCGTAGATCTCGTCAGCCATGACCCAGACGTCGTGCTCCGCGGCCCATCGACCTATCGCGGCGACGTCCTCGGGACGCACCACGGCGCCCGTCGGATTCGAGGGCGAGACGAAGACCAGCAGTTTGGTCTTCGCGGTGCGGGCCTTTTCGAGTTCGGCGACCGTGACGCGAAACCCGTTCGCGTCACTGGTCATAACCGGCACGGCGACACCGCCGGCGAGATAGACCGATTCGGGGTAGGTCGTCCAGTACGGCGCGGGAATCAGTACTTCGTCGCCGGGGTTGAGCAGGGTCATGAAGGTCGTAGCGACCGCGTGTTTGCCGCCGTTGGTCACGAGTATCTGGTTGGCGCCGATCTCGAGGCCCGAGTCGCGCTTGGACTTGGCGACGATCGCCTCGCGGAGCTCGGCGAGGCCCGCCGTGGGGGTGTACTTGTGGTTCACCGGGTCGTAACAGGCCTTGGCGGCGGCTTCGACGATGTGCACGGGCGTGGGAAAGTCCGGCTCGCCCGCTCCGTAACCAATGACCGGCTCGCCGGCCGCCTTGAGGGCCTTGGCCTTGGCGTCCACGGCAAGCGTCGCACTCGGGGCAAGTCCCCCCAGCAGGTCACTTACTCTCGAACTCATAGCCACCTCGTTCTAGTACCTAGAGTAGAAGTCTATGAGTTCCCCCGACAGCCTTCGTATCCCTTCTGACCTACTTCCGCGTGACGGACGATTCGGTTCTGGACCTTCCAAGGTCCGTATCGACCAACTCGACGCGCTCCTCGCTGACGCGCCGACGTACCTGGGTACCTCGCACCGCCAGGCGACGGTGCGCAACAAAGTCGGTGAAGTGCGCGACGGGTTAAAGGCACTGTTCAACCTCCCCGACGGCTACGAGGTGCTGCTGGGCAACGGCGGCACCACGTGCTTTTGGGACGCCGCCACGTTCCATCTCGTGAGCGAGCACTCCCAGCACCTCAGCTTCGGCGAGTTCTCCTCGAAGTTCGCGAGCGCGGTCAAAGAGGCACCGCACTTGAAGGATCCCCAAGTCATCACCAGTGACGTCGGCACGCACCCGCTCTGCGTCGCTGACGAGTCGGTCGACCTCTACGCGCTCACCCACAACGAGACCTCGACGGGGGTCATGATGGACATCGAGCGTCCCGTCGGAGCCACCGGTCTCGTCGCGGTCGACGCGACGTCGGGCGCGGGAGGACTGCCCGTCGACCCGACGCAGTTCGACTGCTACTACTTCGCTCCGCAAAAATCCTTCGCGAGCGATGGAGGCTTGTGGATCGCGTTGTGCTCTCCCCTAGCGATTGAGCGCATCGAGACCCTCGCCGCCTCGGGTCGCTGGACGCCGGCCTTCTTTGACCTCAAGATCGCACTGGACAATTCGCGACTCAACCAGACCTACAACACCCCCGCGCTCGCCACCATCCACCTGCTCGCCAGTCAGATCAAATGGTTCAACGACAACGGGGGCCTCTCGTTCTCCGCGGGACGTTCGCGCCGGTCCGCTGAGATCCTCTACACCTGGGCCGAGGCGTCCGATTTCGCCACGCCCTTCGTCACCAAGCCCGAAGAGCGCAGCAACGTCGTGGGCACCATTGACTTCAAGGACGACATCGACGCCACGGTCATCGCCAAGGTGCTGCGCGCCAACGGCGTCGTGGACACCGAGCCCTACCGCAAGCTCGGGCGCAATCAGTTGCGCATCGCGATGTTCCCGAGCGTTGACCCCGAGGATGTGTCGTCGCTGTGCGCGTGCATCAACTGGATCATCGGCAACTTGTAGCCAATCGCGAAGGATCCAAGATTTCCACGACAATGTCGTGACTTCGAGCGACGCCGCTTCTCATTGATCAACATGAGAAGCTCGGTGTCGGCGGTTCACTTGTTTTCGTCAGCTGGCGGAATTGCCCGGCGGTGCAAAAGCGAGATGTCCTCTTCGCCCAGCGCTTCTTGCTCTTCGACCGTGATGTCGATCGATGGACGAAAGAACTGCTGGGCAATGAGCGTCGGAACGAAAGCTGACAATATGACTACGGTCACGAGTTCGGTGTACTGTGCCTCGTTTATCAGGTGGTGGGTCAGCCCATACAACGCCGAGATTGAACCAAACGTAAGTCCCGTCGCCATCAATAGGGTCGTGTAAGTACGTTCGTTCTTGGGGAGTCGAAACGCCGTCGCCACGGGCCACACGCCCATGAACTTGGTCACCATTTTCACGAAGAAGAGTGTTGCAATTACGCCCGCACCCGCCACGAGAGTCGAAGCGGTGATGAGCGTTCCTGCCCGCAGGAAAAAGAAAGGAGTGAGCAGAGCAAAGGCGATCGTACGAATTCGATCAAGCACCACCCGGTCATTCATGAATACCCCCGCCACCACGAGGCCCGCCACGTACGCGGGTAGGACTGCTTCGCTACCCGCCGCGGTCGCCAGTCCCCCGAGAGCCAAGAGGACGACGAAGATCACCTTCACCTCGGGTTCACTCACTCTATGACCCACGTTCGCCACAACCCAACGAAGCGTTCGTGGAAGAAAGAACAGTACGAACGCGGTAACCACCACGAACACGAGCAACAGCCACCCGTAGCTTGCGAACAGTCCACCCAAGGCAAGGACCGTGCCCAAGTCGGTAACAAAACACGCCGCCAGGATCAGCTTGCCGATGTCCTGTCGGTTGAGACCCGTCTCCACCATGACCGCATACACCACCGCCACCGACGTCGTACTGAGCGCGATGCCGGCGATTTCTGAGGCGTGGAAGTTCCAGTCAAAAACATACCGAGCGAAGCAGAACGCACCCACGAGGGGCAAGAGGAACGACACCACGCCCATGGAGAGGCTTGCTCGCCAGTGCTTCTTCAACGACACGGGGTCTATCTCGGCACCGGCAAGAAAGGTCAGTAGCACCGATCCGATCCCCGCCAGCAGCGTGGTGTAATCCGTTTGTTGCACGTGCTCTTTTATTCCCGGTATGTTGCCGAGCACCGCACCCACCAATATCTCGATCAGGGCGACCGAGACCCCGACACGAATACTGATGAACGAAGCAACGAGCGCCATACCGACCCAAATGGCCATTACGTAATAAACGTTCACTTGATCCTCCTGTCACGGCAGGAGCACAGTGCGAGCCCTACCAGCGTCTCTCTCTCTTGCTGGTAGATGCCATCAGCCGGGGTTAACCGGCACTTTTCTGGGCGGGCCTCATCGCTCACCTGCGATGGTAGCAAAACTCTTCCCAATCATTGGGAATATTCTCGCGTCAGACTTGAGAACATCGGCACAATCGTCACTGGACAGTGGGCGTGGCGCACGCAGAAGGTAGACACCGATGAGTGTTGGGCGTGCGACAGTCGGCTTCGGTGTGACGTGCCCACGATTAGCTGACTCGCGTCGTGCGACGCATCGACCAGCGCCTCACCCGCAAATCCATCACCGAGTAAGGTCTCAACTTTGACGCCGCGAGAGTGCGCCGCGTCGCAAGTGACCTTAAGGACTGCTCTGGCGGCACCAATCTCCTCCTCGCCTGGTTCGGGCACTTCGATTTGGTATCGATCGGTGCAACAGTGGACGATCAAAAGCGATGCGTTCCACTTAACGGATTCGTCAATGGCCCAGTCCAACTGGGCTTGTCGCTCCACTCCAGTGACGCCAACAACGATGCGGTGCTCCATTCCCGGCCTGCCTCTCAGACGAAAACAGCGGACGAGAACCGAGAGTACTGCTTCGTTGGGGACGTTGCTCGACGAGCGCGGCGAATTTGCCAGCATCATGCGGGCAGGTTGGCCACGCACGGTAACTTCAAACACGTGGCAATCCTCTGGCTGACGGCCTTCCTCGACTACCCCGCCTCGGGCTTCGTCGCGGGGGCGACTTTCTGGCAGGCGGTGACCGCCAGTGACTTGTCGCCACCGCGGGGCCTCGAGGGCGAGTTCGCGACGCTACTGCCGTCGAGTGGCGACGCGTACCTTCGCGTCCAGCGCATCGGCGAAGGATCCGCCAACTGTCACCTCGACGTGCACGTCGATGACATCGATGACCAATCGCACTTGGCCGAGCGCCTCGGCGCGTCGGTGGTGCGAAGGGGCCGCAGTCTCGTCACCATGCGTTCGCCGGGCGGATTGGACTTCTGCGTGGTGGCCCACCACGGTGAGCACGAACGACCGATCCCCTCGCTCTGGCCCGACGGTCACCGCAGCATCCTCGACCAACTGTGCGTCGACGTCGCACCGGGTTCCTTTGACGCTGAGTGCGCGTTCTGGTCCGAGTTCTCTGGCTGGTCCCTGCACGAAGGCTCACGCAAAGAATTCGCGTACCTCACCCGCTCCTCGGGCGTCGCTCTTCGACTGCTCTTCCAGCGCGTCGAGGATTCGACCAAGGCTCGCGCGAGCGCGCACCCCGACCTCGCGAGCGACGACGTGGGAAGCGAGGTCCTTCGCCACGAAGCCCTGGGCGCCGAGGTCCTGTGGGTGCTCGAGGACTGGACGACGCTGCGAGACCCCGCGGGGCTTGTCTACTGCGTCACTCGCCGTCGCCCCGACACCGGAACGCTCTAGGAGATTGACCGAATCACGAAGCGACACCCACTCAGTCGGTGTCACCACCGGAGACTTCGGACACCTTCTGCTTGCCCGCCGAGACGAAGGGCATCATCGCGCGTAGCTTCTTTCCAATGTCCTCAATCGGGTGCTTCTTGCCCGCTTCGCGCAATTCGCGATAGCGCGGCCGTCCGATCTCGTTCTCCTGGATCCACTCGGCAGCAAAAGTGCCGTCTTGGATCTCGGTGAGTACCTTCTTCATCTCGGCCTTGACCTGATCGGTGATGATGCGCGGTCCGCGGGTCAGGTCGCCGTACTCGGCGGTGTCCGAAACGCTAAAACGCATGCCAGTGATGCCTTCTTCGTACATCAAGTCGACGATCAACTTCAGTTCGTGCAAGCACTCGAAGTACGCGCTCTCGGGCTGGTACCCGGCTTCGACGAGCGTCTCGTAACCCGCTCGCACGAGGGCCGACACGCCGCCGCACAACACGGCTTGCTCACCGAAAAGGTCAGTCTCGGTCTCTTCGGTGAAGGTCGTCTCGAGCACGCCCGCGCGCGTGGCCCCGATGCCGTCGGCGTAGGCGAGGGCGATCTCGTGCGCGTGTCCGGTGGCGTCTTGGTGGACCGCGATCAGAGCCGGCACACCGCCGCCTTCGACGTAGGTGCGCCGAACCAGGTGCCCGGGTCCCTTGGGTGCGACCATCGCGACGTCGACGTCCGCGGGCGGGTTGATGAGGTTAAAGCGGATGTTAAAGCCGTGCGCGAACATCAGACACTTTCCCGCACTCAGGTGCGGAGCGATGTCGGCGTCGTAGGTCTTCTTCTGCTCGGTGTCGGGAACGAGGACCATGATCACGTCCGCTTCGGCACAGGCGTCACCGATCGTCAGCACCCGCAGTCCGGCCTCTTCAGCCTTGTGCACCGAGGACGACTCGGCACGCAGCCCAACTCGCACGTCGTATCCGCTGTCGTGCAGGTTGAGCGCGTGAGCGTGACCCTGGGACCCGTAGCCGAGGATCGCGATCTTCTTCTTCTTCAAGATCTCGGGTTTAGCGTCCGCTTGGTAGTACATCGTGGTCATGATGGGATTTCTCTCTTCGTAGTTTCGTTAGTAGGCGTGAGCCGTCTTGCCAAGTCTAGGTAATGCGACGCGACCGGTCCGATGCAGTTCGACGTCTGAGAAACCCTCCAGCGCCTTTTCCAACCCGTCACAATTGCCTGGCGTCGCGGCCAACATGACCGTCACGGACTTGGCGTCGACATCGACGATCGCGGCGCCCGCCGAGGCGATGATGTCGAGCAGCGAGGTGCGGTTGTCGACGTCGGTCTTTATGGTGGCGAGCAGCAGTTCGCGCTCCAGGGCATCCTTGGGGGAAATGTCCGTGATGGCGACGACGTTGACCAACTTGTCCAACTGACCCACGATCTGTTCGAGCGGCGCGGACTCCGCGTCGACCACAATGGTCACCCGCGAGAATCGAGCGTTGCTCTCCGCGGGGGCGACCGCGAGGGAATAGATGTTGAACCCTCGGCGCGCGAAGAGACCCGCGATGCGCGCGAGCACGCCGGCCTTGTTCTCTACCAGCACCGACAAGATGTGCAGTCGCACCGGGGTGTGGTCAGTGATCCCTAGGTAGGGCTCTGGCGGGGTCATCTCGAGCCTTTCTGCTGGAGTGGGTGGACTTGGATATCGTCGTTGCTCGCGCCCGCGGCGACCATCGGAAAGACCTTCTCGGAGGAGTCGGTACGAAAGTCGATCACGACCGGCACGTCGTTAATCGAGTTCGCTACGTCGATGACCTCGCGCATCTCGGCCAGATTGGTCGCACGCAGTCCCACGCAGCCCATTGCTTCGGCCCATTTGACGTAATCGGGCAGGTCCGCCGAGAGGTAGACCTCCGAATAGCGCTCGTCGTAGAACATCTCCTGCCACTGGCGAACCATGCCGAGGTACGCGTTATTTAGGATCGCCACCTTGATGGGTATGCCTTCGGCTCGCGCGGTCACCAGTTCTTGGGCCGTCATCTGAAAGCAGCCGTCGCCGTCGATGCACCAGACGGTCCGGTCGGGCCGTCCGACCTTGGCGCCGATCGCGGCGGGGACGCCAAAACCCATCGTGCCCGCACCCCCGGAGTTGATCCAGGTACCCGGTTCCTCGAACTTCCAAAACTGCGATGCCCACATCTGGTGCTGGCCCACGCCCGCGGAGACAATGGTACCCGGCTCGGCCTTAGCACCAATGGCTTCGATGACGTGTTGCGGGCGCAGTGGGCCGTCGGTCGCGGGCTCGTCGTAGACGAGCGGGTACTGCTCCTGCCAGGAACGGATCTCCTTCCACCAAACGTCCAGGTTGTGCGGCGTCGCCGACGCACCGTCCCAGGCGCGAAGCACGGGGGCGACGTTGCTCTGGACGGCGACGTCGGCAAAGCGGACCTTGTTGAATTCGGCGCGATCGATGTCCACGTGTATCACCTTGGCGTGGGGCGCGAAGGCGGGGATCTTGCCCGTCACGCGGTCGTCGAAGCGCGCTCCGAGTGAGATGAGCAGGTCACACTTTTGAATCGCGGTCACCGCGCTGTACATGCCGTGCATGCCGGGCATGCCCAGGTGCTGCTCGTGTGAGTCGGGGAACGCACCGCGAGCCATCAGCGTCGTGACCACGGGCATCTTGGTGCGTTCGGCGAAGGCGAGGAGCTCCTTTGACGCGCGCGACTTGAGCGTCCCGCCGCCCACGTAGAGCACCGGTCGCTCTGACGCGTTGATCAAGGCGATCGCGCGCTCGACCGCCTGCTCATCGAGGGCCACCTCGGGTCGGTAGCCGGGCAGGTCGTACTCCTCGACCGTGCTGGGATACCACCAGTCCATCATCGACTGAGTGATGTCCTTGGGCACGTCGATCAGTACGGGCCCGGGACGACCGGTCGTGGCCAGGTGAAAGGCCGCCGCCACGGCGCGCGGGATCTCCTGGGCGGACTTGACGAGGAAGTTGTGCTTGGTGATGCCCATCGTGATACCCGTGATGTCGCATTCTTGGAAGGCGTCAGTGCCGATGGCGGCGGAGGCGACCTGTCCGGTCACCACCACGAGGGGCGTCGAGTCCATGTGGGCGTTGCCGATTGGGGTGACGATGTTGGTCGCCCCGGGTCCACTCGTGACCATCGCGACCCCCGGGCGACCGGTCGCGAGGGCGTAGCCCTCGGCCATGTGGCCAGCTCCTTGTTCGTGACGTACCAGGATGTGGCGGATGGTCGAATCGATCAGTGGGTCATAAACGGGCAAGATCGCCCCACCCGGCAAACCGAAGATGGTTTCCACGCCCTGTTGTTCGAGGCTCTTGATGAGGGCCTGCGCTCCTGAAAGTTGCACGATGATCCTTTTGTTGAGGAATGAAAAAAGGCCTCCCCTAGTTGGGAGGCCTCCGGTGTACGTCTGTGCGTGACTACCGGCGCCAGGCGCCTACTACCACGGAAAGAGGAATGTTCTGGGTCGTCACGCATCCATCTAAGCACAAGGAAGAGCTCGTGGGCAAGCCCTCGCACGATGACCCGGTCTCTGTGCCCCAAACCAGACTCGCGACTCTTGCTACACGCTTCGCACGCCCGTACGAAGGGTTTTTTCCCGTCGAGGTCTGAGTCGCGGCTAGCGACGAGCTTGCAGTTCGCCGATCACGGCCTTACCGTTCGCCTGGCCCTTGGTGCGCTTCATCACCTGGCCAATGAAGAACTGGGCGAGCTTCTCGTCGCCCTCGCGGTAGCGCGACCATTCGTCGGGGTACTCACCAATCAACGCGCCCACGGTCTCGCCGAGTGAGTCCGACGAAAGCTGCTCGAAACCCAGCGACGTGGCGATAGAAGCGGGGTCTCCCCCGTTGGCCAATAGTTCGCCCAGTACCGTCTTCGCCTGAGTCGCCGAGAGCGCCCCAGAACCTTCCAAGAGCACCGTCGAAGCGAAGGCGCCCGGTGCCAGGTTCTCGAGACCCTCGATGCCCGCGGCCAGTTCGTTGGCCGCGCGCGCGAGGGCGAGTGAGGCGTCGGCGCCGGCGTCGACGGCGGCGTGCACGAACTCCTCGAGCGCCAGGTCGATCACGACCTCGACGGCGTCGAGCTGGGCCTCGGTCGGTTCGTTGAGTCGAGCGGCGAGCACGGCCCGGCGCTCGGCGGGCATTGGCCCGAGTCCCTCGCGCACTCGTTGCTGCCACTCGTCGCTCGGCACGAGGTCGACCAGGTCGGGTTCGCGGAAGTACCGGTAGTCCTCGGCCTCTTCCTTGGTGCGCATCGTTGAGGTCGCGCCGAGAACCTCGTCCCAGTGGCGCGTCTCTTGGCGAACGGTCCCGCCCTCTTCGATCAACTCAATCTGTCGCAGGGCTTCGAAGTCAATGGCGCGCTGGAGACTGCGCAGCGAATTCAGGTTCTTAATCTCACAACGGGTCCCGAAGGCGGCGCCGGGTTTGCGCACCGAGACGTTGGCGTCGATGCGCATCGAACCCTCCTCCATGCGTCCGTCCGACGCGCCGGTCGCGATCAGGATGCCGCGCAGTTCCGACGCGTACGCGCGGGCCTGGGCCGAGGAGCGGATGTCCGGACCGGAGACGATCTCCACGAGTGGCACCCCCGAGCGGTTGTAATCCACGAGCGAGCGGTCCGCCCCGTGAATGCGCCCGGTACCCCCGAGGTGGGTGGATTTGCCGGTGTCCTCTTCCATGTGCGCGCGTTCAATGCTCACGCGACTCGCGTCGGGCAGGTCCAAGTAGCCGCCCTTGTTGATGGGCAGGTCGTACTGGCTGATCTGGAAGTCCTTGGGCATGTCGGGATAGAAGTAGTTCTTGCGGTGGAACGTCGAGGGCGCGATCGTACAGTGCAGCGCGATGCCGATCGCCATCGCCAACGCGACGGCGCGTTCGTTGAGCACCGGCAACGACCCTGGCAGTCCCAGGCAGACCGGACACACGTTGGTGTTTGGCTCAGAGCCGAAGTGGTTCGCGCAACCACAGAACATCTTGGTCGCGGTCTTCAGTTCAGTGTGGACTTCGAGACCGACCACCATCTCCCAGTCACCGGGTAGCGCCGTCATCGTCCCTGCGCGATCTCGAGCACGCGCGCGGCGGCGAACAATTGGGCCTCGCTGCGACCCGGACCGAGCAGCTGTACGCCCACGGGCAGGCCGTGTTCACCCGAGCCAAAGGGCACCGACATCGCCGCCTCGCCCGCCAAGTTGGTGGGGATCGTGAAGATGTCCGACAAGTACATCGCCATGGGATCACTCGTCTTAGAGCCCAGTTCGAAGGCGACCGACGGCGTGGTCGCGCCCAGCAGCAGGTCCACCTGGCGATAGGCGTTGGCGAAGGCCTCGATCATCATCGTGCGCACCTTTAGGGCCTGGCCGTAGTAGGCGTCGTAGTAGCCCGCCGAGAGTGCGTAGGTACCGAGCATGATGCGTCGCTTCACCTCGTCACCGAAACCCGCGGTGCGCGTCGCCTCGTTCATCGCGGTGACGTCCTCTGCGTCCACGCGCAGCCCGTAGCGCACGCCGTCGTAGCGCGCGAGGTTACTCGACGCCTCCGCGGGCGCGAGTATGTAGTACGCGCTCAGTCCCAGGCGGAACTCGGGGATCGACAACTCGACAATGGTGGCGCCCGCGTCGGCGAGGGCCTTCGCCGCGGCGTTGACGGCGTTCACGACGTCCTCGTCGGCTCCGTCCACGAGATCGCGAACCAACCCGATGCGCTTGCCCGCGACGCCATCTTCCACGTGGGCCACGAGCGACGGTGACGGTTCGGGCAGCGATGTCGAATCCTTCTCGTCGTGTCCCGCGACGACCTCGAGGAGCATCGCCGCGTCGGTGACGTTCTTCGCGAACGGACCGACCTGATCGAGCGAACTGGCAAAGGCAATGAGCCCGTAGCGCGATACCAACCCGTAGGTGGGCTTCACGCCGATCAGTCCGCAGAGGGCGGCGGGCTGGCGGATTGAGCCGCCCGTGTCACTGCCGAGCGAGATCGGCGTCATGTCCGCCGCGACTGCGGCGGCGGATCCGCCCGAGGAGCCGCCGGGCACGCGCGTGGGATCGAGCGGGTTGCGCGTTGGTCCGAAGGCCGAGTTCTCGGTCGAAGATCCCATCGCGAACTCGTCCAGGTTGGTCTTACCCACCGGCACCGCGCCCGCGGCGAGGAGTCGCTCGATCACCGTCGCGTTATAGGGCGGGCGCCAACCCTCGAGGATGCGCGACGAACAGGTCGTCGGAATTCCTCTCGTACAGAGATTGTCCTTGATCGCGATCGGTACGCCCGCGAGGGGACCCGCGGGTTCGCCCCGGGCGATTCTCTCGTCCACCGATTGGGCCTGACGACGCGCACCCTCCTCGTCGACGTACAAGAAGACGTTGAGTTCCTCGTTACGTGCCCTCACCGCCGCGAGGGCGGACTCGAGTTCACTGGACGCGGTCGTCGCACCGCTTTGTACGTCGTGTGCGATCTGCTGGACGCTCTTCACGGCGCCTCTCCCATGATCCGAGGGACCGCGAAACGGCCGTCCTGGGCGTCGGGGGCCATGGCGAGCACCTCGTCGCGCTCGAGACTCGCGCGAACGACGTCCTCGCGTACCACGTTGACGAGTCCGAAGGGGTGCGATGTCGCCACCACGTTCTCCAGGTCGAGAGAACTCATGTCGTTGGCGTGCTCGAGGACCTGACCGAGTTGTTCGGTGAACCGGTCCAGTTCAGCGTCACTCAGCGTGAGTCGCGCCAATTTTGCGACGTGCGCGACGTCCTCACGGCGCAACGCGGCGCTCATGACTGCAAGACGGTGTCAAGGAACACCAGGGTGCTCGACTCGACGATCTCCTGATCGTTGTCGAGTGTCGCCACGTGATACGAATTCTCGAGCCAGATTCGCTGCACGCTACCCGAGGAGTTCGCGACGACCTCATCACCGTTGTCCGAAGTGACGACGTGATCCTCGCGGCTCGACAATAAGAGACTCGGCGCCGAGATCTTGCCGAGGTCCCGGTGCACCTCGACTAACCCCTCGAAGAGGCTCAGGACGCAACCAAGCGGCGTGGCCGCGTAGGAGGCCTCCGCCGCTCCCTCCTTCTTGATGTCCGAGCCAATGGACTCAATGGATGAAAGGCCCGAATCGATCAGCTCTTTCAGGCCGTCGACCAGCTCGTCGCCGGGCTTCATCACGACTGGATTGATGAACACGAGGGCGGCGGGATCGCGACGTTCGCCGATGTAGGCGGTCAGCCCCCCACCCATCGAGAGTCCCACGACGGCGACTTTGCTCGAACGCAGCGCGAGCTCGTCGTAGGCCGCCAACGCGGCGCTCGACCAGTCCGCCCAGGAGGTGGTCATCATGTCCTCGACCGAGGTGCCGTGCCCGGGCAAGCGAGGTAGTTCGACGCTGAATCCCCCGCGCGCGAGGCGTTCGGCGAGCGAGCGCATCGAGGTCGGATTTCCGGTAAAACCGTGCAGCACCAGGACCCCGAGCGGGCCGTTCTTCGTCGAATAGGGCTCGCAGCCCGGAAGAATTGGAGTCGTCATAGGGTTCAAGCCTACCGGTCGTCAGCTACCCGCCGTCGCGGGCGCTCGCGCGGAATCGAACGAACGAAGGTCGCTGCCACCAGACCCGCCGCCGCCACGCACGCACCGATCAGAAACGGCAGTTGGAACGTCGCGAGCAACGCGGGCCCGGGTCTAGCGTCCAACAGCCCACGCCGACGCACGAGCGCCTGTTGGACGGTCTCGAGCACCTGGATACCCGCCACCTCGCCCACCTGCATGGCGAGCAACTGCGCCGCGGACATCACGCCGAACTCGCTGGTCTTCACCTCGTTCGCCATCACCGAACTCGACGAGGGCATCGCGGTGCCCATGCCGAGTCCCGACAACGCCAGGGCGACGGCGACGAACCACGCGCCGCTGCTCGGATGCAGCAGTGAGAACATCGCGAGCGAACCAGTGAGGAACGTCGCGCCCGCGACGGCACTGACGCGCTCACCAATGCGCACCGCGACGTAACCAGCGATAGGTGCGCACAGAGCGAACGTGAGGGGTCGAGCGATAGCGAGCGCACCGACGCGAGGAATGGAGTAGCCGTAGCCCTTCTCCATGAGCAGCGGAAACAAGAAGAACGCTCCGAAGTACGCGAAGTTCGCCGTCGCTCGAAGCACCATGGGCATCACGAAGTTACGCCGTCGAAAATAATGGGCCGGGATGAGCGGATTCTTCGCGTGGCGGATCCGGTGCACGAAGGCAGCGGTGAGAAGTATGGACGCGGCGAACAACCCGACGGTCGCGAAACTCGACCAGCCAATCGAGGGCCCCAGCGAAAGCCCCAGCATCAGGGCGGTCACGGCGAGCGAGAGCGACCAACTACCAATCCAGTCCATCTTCTTGAATTCGGCGCGCGCCTCGGCCTTCTTCGCCGACTCCTCGTGATCGAGGCCCCGCCGACGCGGCAGGAGGATCATGACCACGACGAAGGCGAGCACGATCAGCACGAGTTGAAACCAGAACAGTGCCCGCCACCCGTAGGCGGCGATGATCGGTGAACCGACCGAGACCCCGATCACCGGCCCACCCGCGCCGATCAATGACCACCAACCCATGGCCTTGACGCGGTCCTGGGGGCTGAAGACCATGTTGATCAGTGCCCCCGACGCCGTGCCGGTCGCGGCGCCCTGGACGCCATCGAGCGTGCGCGCGAACAGCAGCATGTCGACGTTGTGCGACAGGGCGGTGAGAATCGCCGAGACCATCGCCCCGGCCAGACCAAAGAGGTAGAGCCGCCGATGACCGAAGATGTCCCCGGTCTTGCCCAAGATCGGCGCCACGAGCCCGTAGGCGAGCAAGGGTCCGACCATGGTCCAGGTGAGCACGGTGACACTCGTGTGGAACTGCGTGGCTACCGTGGGCAGCGCGACGATGAACACCGTGAAGGTGAAGTTCAGCGCAAAGAGTCCCGCGAGCAAAGAGCACAGGACCCACCACTCATAACGCGACGATCCTTCGGCGCGCGCCTGGACGCGCCGGCGCAACAACAACATCCAGTTGAGGTCGCTGCCCGCCTCACTGCCCAACGTCCCAAAGGCCGCACTCGCCGGATCGGTCCGCGCGTTCAGTAGACCGTCGGGATCTTCACGGTCGAGGTGCGCCGGCGGGCGCCAGTCGCTCACTTAAGCAGCGTAGGCAATTGTTGAGCGAGTTCGGCCACTTCCCAGCGGTCGTTCTTCTCAAGGGTCTCGGTCATCGTCCAATTCTGGAACTTTCGCACGGTGCCACCTTGAACGAAGAACACCTGACCACTCGCCTCGCAGTCTCGCATCGCGAGGGTCGCCACCAACGGCGAGATGTTGGCGGGATCCCACACGTCAAAGACGGCGGCGTCGGCGGGCTTTACGACGTAGTCCGAGAGACCTGGGGTCGATTCGGTCATGCGGGTGCGCGCCGCGGGAGCGATGGCGTTCGCTCGCACGCCGTAGCGCGCGAGCTCTTCGGCAATGATCACCGTGAAGGCGGCGATGCCGGCCTTCGCCGCGCCGTAGTTGGACTGACCCACGTTGCCGAGCAGTCCCGACGTGGAAGACGTGTTGATGATCGAGGCCTTCACGGTATGACCCGCCTTGGCCTGTTCACGCCAGTAGGCGGCGGCGTGACGAGTAGGCACGAAGTGGCCTTTCAGGTGCACGTTGATCACCGAGTCCCAGTCCTGTTCGCTCAGGTTCACGAGCACGCGATCGCGCAAGATCCCGGCGTTGTTCACGAGCACGTGCAGGTCACCGAACGTGTCCAGAGCGGTCTTGATCAGACTCTCACCACCTTCCCAGGTTGCGACGTTGTCGTGGTTGGCGACCGCCTCACCACCCATGGCCTTGATCTCGGCGACGACCTCCTCGGCGGGCGACGCGGTCTGCGACGAGCCGTCCAGAGCTCCCCCGAGGTCGTTCACCACGACCTTGGCGCCTTCGGCGGCGAAGAGCAACGCGTGCTCTCGACCGATTCCTCGTCCTGCGCCGGTGATGATCGTGACGCGACCCTCAAGTGCACCCATCGTGAATCCCCCTCAATAGTGATGTGACCCGATTGTAATGATGAATTACAGGTTTACTTAAACTCGCCACGTCGCCAGAAGTAGGGGGGCCGAGCATGCGCGTGATAGTGATCGGGGATGTTGCGCATGTGGTCGTCGACCTTCCACTGGTCCACACCGAACTCCTGGTCCGCCACTACTCCCAAACTCTCGAGGAGCCGTGACCTGATCTCGGGCGACGGCGAAGAACCGTGCTCTCGCCACACCACCATGGGCACGACGCATATCTCACAGTCGGCGATCCAACAGACCTCATCTTCGAAGTAGCGCTTGGTGATCAGCGCCGCCTCGCAGAGGTCACAGCTCATTCCTGGACGTTCAGGATCACCGTCGCGTGCCATTTAACCATCGTGCCCGCCGCCGGTTCCTCGGACACCACGGACTTCCACGCCGGTGAGTCGGCCCCGGGGCCCTTGGTCTCGTAGTAGAGCTCGGCCTTTTTCATCGCGGCGATCACTTGGGCCTGATCAAAGCCCACCACGTTGGGCATCGCGCGTAGTCCTTCGCCCGCCAGCGTCGTGGTCGTAGTCGACGTGGTGGTCGTCGAAGTCGTGGTTCCCGTGCTCGGCAACGTCGTGGTCGTGGTACCGGTGCTCGGACCCTTGCTCAGCGCGAGCACGACCGTGGCGCCCCTCGGCACAGAGACCGGGTTACGCGACGTGCGATAGAGCACCGCGGCGACTTCACCCACGGGTACCGTGGCGCTCGACTCCGTTTCAGAGGTCGGGCACTGGGCCTTGATCCTGGCGAGCGCGAGCTTGGCGGTGTCAAAGGCACAACTACGCCCGAGCAGTCCGGTCGGCAACTTCACGAGCGTCGGACCGCTCGAGATCGTCACCGTTATGACGAGTCCGGACTTGGCCTTCGCGCCGGCGGCGGGCACCTGGTCCAAGATCTCGTTGACGGGAACGCTCTGGGACACCTGGTGCTGATTGACCGTGAGCGTGAAGCCGTCACCCTTGAGCAATTGGGACGCCTGGGTCGCCGTGAGGTTGGTGAGGTTGGGCACCACGTGATCCTGGCTCAACAGGCCCAGCTTCCACACCGCACCCGCGCCCACGGCGAGGATCACGATCAGGGCGGCGGCGACCAGGTAGCCGAGTCGGCGGGGACGATTCGTGCGACCCGGGGGTAGCGGCTCGTAACCGTAGGGCGCACTGCGTCGTGGCGGCGTCCCGCTCGGCGGTGCCCCACCGTCTGGTTCGTCAAAGCGCGGCGCGCGCACGCGCACCGGCGGCGTCATTGGCAGCGACGCGGTGCCGGCGACCTGGTCGGGTGAGGGTGGGCGAAAGCCGATTGACGTACGAGGCTCGGTCGGGGTGAACTGCGCCAGGATCGGCACCTCACCGTGCAGGTTGTGAAGGGTGAGCGGGGCGGAGTCGTTCACCGCCGCGCCGAGTCGATTGGAGAACTGCTCGGCGTTCAGTCGCAGTCGCGGATCAGAGACGGCCGCTTGGGCGAGCAGCATGTCGAGCGTGCCCAATTCGACGCGCACCGGCAGTGGCGAGTTGATGCGAGCGCGCAGCACCGCGTCGACGCTCAGACCGTCGAAGGCCGAGACGCCCGTGGCGGCTTCGAAGAGGATCAGGGCGAGCGAGTAGACGTCTGATTCGGGACCGGCGGGCTCTGCGAGGGCCTGTTCGGGGCTCAAGTAGCGCACGTCCTCGAGTGACAGACGATCGCGGTAGGCGTCGCCGAGGCCGGCGAGAGCGATGTCGCTCACGCGCACCCGACCCTCGTCGTCGAAGAGCAGCTTGTCGGGTGAAAGGTCGGCGTGCACGAAGCCGTTGGCGTGCACGTAGCTGAGTGCGCTCGCCACGTCGCGGCCCAGACGCGCCACGTCGTCCACGCTGAGGACTCGACCGGAAGAAAGGATGTCCTCGAGTGAACCGCCCTCGAGGTACTCGGTGATCATGAAGATGGCACCCGACTCCTGGCCGCCGTCAAAGACTCGCGCGAGATGCGGGTGGCTCAGGGTGGCGGCCCGCACGATCCGATCGCGAAACGCGCGGCGCACCCCTTCGTGCGCGGCGAGCGACGGCAAGAGGACCTTGACCGTGACCGTGCGGTGCAGCGAGAGGTCTTCGGCGAGGTAGACCTCCGCAGTGTCGCCCACACCCAGTTGTTCGAGGATGCGATAGCGACCCGCGAGGTCGTGGCCGTTGACAAAAGTAGGAAACACCATGCACCAACAACCCTAGTAAGGAAGACCTAGGTGATGGTGGTGGTCCAGGTACCAGTTCGCAATAACTCTTCAAATCCCGCCGCCGCGATCATCGTGACGCCGAGTTCGGTCGCTTTGGTGACCTTGGACGCCCCGGGCGAGTCGCCCACGACCACGCAGTAGGTCTTCTTCGAGACCGATCCCGGCGACGTGCCGCCGCGGGCCTTGATCGCCTCTTCGGCCTCGTCTCGTGAGTAGCCCTCAACCGCGCCGGTCACCACCACCGCGCGACCCGCGAGCGTCTGACCGAGACGGGTCGCGTTCACGGGTTCGACCAGGCTGAGTCCGAACGCCGTCAAACGCTCCATGCGTTCGCTGTTCTCGGGTTCGCGCCAGTACTCGTACACCGACGCGGCGATGACCGGTCCCACCCCGTCGATCTCCTCGAGCATCTCGAGGGGTGCCTGGGCGAGCGCCGGGTAACTCTTGAAGTTGGCGGCGAGTTCGCGCGCGGCGACGGGGCCGACGTGACGTATCCCCAGGCCCACCAACACTCGGCTGAGCGGCGCGGACTTGGCGCCCTCGATCGCGGCGACGAGTGAAGTGCCCGACAACTCGCCCAAACCTTCGAGTGACGAGAGATCGCTCACCCGCAGCGCGAAGAGGTCGGCGACGTCACCGATCAGTCGCGCCTCGAGCAACTGGGCGACGCGGCTCTCCCCGAGTCCTTCGATGTCGAGCGCGGCGCGCGAGGCGAAGTGCACGATCTGTTGGAGGAGTTGGGCGGGACAGGCCGGGTTCACGCAGTACGTGTCGCTCTGATCTCCCCCGCGCGCTAGAGGCGCACCACACTCGGGACAGTTCGCGGGGAACCTCCAGGCGGACTTTCGGCGCCGGCCGGGTTCGGCGACGGCACCGACGACTTCAGGTATGACGTCGCCGGCCTTTCGCACGATCACCAGGTCGCCCGGGCGCACGTCCTTTTGGGCGACCTGGTCCTCGTTGTGCAAGGTCGCCATCGAGACGCGCGATCCCGCGATCACGACGGGTTCGAGCACCGCGTACGGCGTCGCGCGACCCGTTCGTCCGATCGAGACCTCGATGGCGAGTAGTCGAGTCGAGCGCTCCTCGGGCGGCAGCTTGCGCGCGATCGCCCAACGCGGCGCGCGGCTCGTAAAGCCGAGCGCCGTACGCTGGGCGAGGTCGTTCACCTTGATCACCACGCCGTCGATCTCGTAGGTCAGGTCGTGACGATGCTCCTCGAACCAGTTGCTGCGCTCGACCATGGCCGTCACGCCCGTAACGACGACCATCTCTTTGGCGATGAGAAAACCCCAACGGGCTAACTGCGAGATCGTCTCGACGTAAGAATCGAAGGTGAGCGAGCCCTCGAGATCGACGAGTTGATAGCCCAGGAACGAGAGCGGGCGGGACCGCGAGACGGCGGGGTCCTTCTGTCGAAGACTGCCCGCGGCGGCATTGCGCGGATTGGCGAACTCCTTGGCGCCAGCGTCGCGCTGTCGTTGGTTGAGAGCGAGAAAGTCCGACTTGGCGATGAAGACCTCGCCGCGCACCTCGACCCGACCACGGTGCGCTTCGCCGAGCTGTTCTGGAAGGTTCGTAATCGTGCGCACGTTGTCGGTAACGTCCTCGCCCACTCGACCGTCACCCCGAGTGGCGCCTTGGACCAGTACACCGTCCACGTAGGTGATCGAAAGAGCGAGGCCATCGATCTTTGGCTCCACCGCGAACGCGAGCGCCGAAGCGTCCGCGCCCAGGCCCCTCGCGGCCCGTTCGGCCCAGGCGGTCAACTCGTCGACGTCAAAGACGTTGTCCAGACTGAGCATCGGTTCGGCGTGGCTGACCTCGCTGAACACCGTCGTTGAACTCGCGCCGACCTGGTGGGTCACCGACGCGTCGCTCGCTAATTCGGGGTAGTCGCCTTCGAGCCCGCGCAGCTCAACGAGCAGTGCGTCGTAGTCCGCGTCGGGGATGGTGGGCGCGTCGTGGGTGTAGTAGGCCTCATTGTGTCGCGCGATCTCCTCGCGCAAGAACTCAACGCGCTCTCGCGCGACGTTCACGGTCGAGCGACGATCGCCGCTCCCACGACGATCGTTGGTTCGTCGACGCGATACATCACCACCGTCTGGCCCGGCGCCACCGGTCGAGCGGGCTCGCTCATCAACAGCGCACACTCGCCCTCGCGCGAGAACCGCGCGCGCGAAACGCGTCCGTGCGCGCTCCACTGCACGAGGACCTCCTCGCCGTTCGCCACGGCGCCGTGGGTGAAACTGAGTGACGACTCGACTAGGTCGATGCGCTTGATGAGCACGTCCTCGAGCCGTCCCACTTCGACGCGACCCTCAATGACGTCGACGCTGGCCACGTAGCGCTTCTCGCCGTCGCGGCCAGGCAGGATTCCGCGGCGCTGGCCAACGGTCATCAGTTCGGCGGCGTCGGTCTCGCCGATCACTTCACCGGTCGCGCGATCGACGATCTTGGCCGGCGTGAGCGGCACTCGCTGGCGCAAGAACACCTCGCGACCCTTGGACGCCTCAATGAAACAGACGTCCTGACTATCGGGCTTGTCCCACGTGCGCAGGCCCATCCGCTCCGCGTGAATCCGTACCTCGCTCTTGTCCATCGCCCCGATGGGCAAGAGCAGTGAGGCGAGCTGCTCCTCGCGCAGATAGCCCAAGACGTAGCTCTGGTCCTTCTGGTCGTCAGCCCCACGCACGAGCTCGTGCACGGCGCCGCGTTCGAGGACTTGGGCGTGGTGCCCGGTCGCCACCGCGTCAAAGCCCAATCGCCGGGCGCGATCGAAGAGCACGTCGAACTTGATGTGCCGATTGCATTCGATGCACGGATTGGGCGACGTACCTTGGACGTGGCCTTGCACGAACGGCTCGACCACGTGGCGATTGAACTCCTCGGTGTAATTAAAGACGTGATGGTCGATACCAAGAATCTGGGCGACGCGTCGCGCGTCGTCCACGTCAGCGACTGAACAGCAACCGGAATCCGAGACCCCGCCCCAGAGCTTGAGCGTCGCGCCCACGACCTCGTGACCTTGTTCGAGCAAGAGACCCGCCGCGACCGACGAGTCCACTCCTCCACTCATGGCGACTAGGACCTTCACGTGACCATTCTGCCAGTTGTCTCGGACTTCTAGGCCCCGCCTCGCAATCGGTAGACCACCGAAGAGAGCACGGCGATGAGCTGGTCGACGTCTTGCTCGCTGGTCTCGGGACCCATGGAGAGACGCAGGGAGCCCCGGGCTCGCTCGGGCGAGACTCCCATCGCCGCGAGCACGTGGCTCGTCACGGCCGCGCCGCTCGAACAGCTCGAAGCCGCCGAGGCGCATACGCCTCCTTGATCGAGCAGGAAAAGAAGCTCGTCACTCGCCAGGCCCTCGAAGGTCACGTGGACCGTCCCGGGAACCTTGCGCGCACTCGGCGCGGTCACCTGACAGCCCGGCAGAAAACTCAAGGCCGCGCTCAGCTTGTGCTGGAAGTCGAGGACCCGATCATTCAGGTCAACGAGTTCCTTCTGGGTCAGGCGAACTGCTGCGGCGAGACCCACGCACGCCGCGACGTCCACCGTGCCCCCGCGGTGTCCGCGCTCCTGGCCGCCCCCCGGCACCACCGCCGCGAGGGGCACCTCGTTTCGCATGATCAACGCGCCCGAGTTCACCGGTCCGCCGATCTTGTGCGCGCAGATCGACACCATGTCAAACGTTGCGGTCACGCTCGGCAGATACAGCCACGGCGCGGCGGCGACCGCGTCGCTGTGGGTAACGACGCCACCGGGAACCGAGCCGTTCGCGATCGAACTCACGCCGTCGAGGGGCTGGCAGACGCCGGTTTCGTTATTGGCCGCCATCACGCTCACGATGGCGACGTCACGATCGAGTGTGTGTCGCAACGACTCCAGATCGACCACACCATCGGCGTCGACATCGATGAAGCGAACTTCCACGTCCTCGAAGTGATCCGCCATGAACTGCGCGGCGTCGAGCACCGCGTCGTGCTCGACGCGCGAAGTGACGATGACGCTCTTGTCGTGGGTGCTTCGATGCGCGAGCGTCGCGCCCACGATGGCGAGGTGACACGACTCGGTGCCACCGCCGGTGAAGATGACCCCGCCGGGCTTGGCTCCCACGAAGGCGCCCACTTCGTCGCGAGCCTCCTCGACGGCTCGGCGGGCTTCGCGAGCGGCGCGGTGACTGCCCGAAGGATTGCCCACCACGCCGTGCTGCCAGCGCTCCATGGCGTCAGCCACCTCGTCACGTCGAGGCGCCGAGGCGGCGTGGTCGAAATAGAGCTGTTCGGTCATGCCACGTAATAGGTCTTCGCGTTGGTGAACTCTCGCAGACCGCTCACCGACAACTCGCGCCCGAAGCCCGAGCCCTTCGTCCCGCCAAATGGCAATTCGGGCATCGAGGCGACAATCGCGTTGGCAAAGACCATCCCCACGTCAAGACCCTCGATCACGGTGTCGATCTCTCCCTGGTCAACCGCCCAGATCGAACCGGAGAGTCCCCAGGGCGTGGCATTGGCGAGTTCGATCGCGTGCTCGAGTTCGCGAGCCACCTGGACGACCGCGACGGGTCCGAACAGTTCTTCGCTACCCGCTCGAGAACGCGCGGGTACGTCGGTGAGGACCGTCGCGGGATAGAAGAAACCGGACCCTTCGAGCGAGGAGCCGCCAGTGCGAACGAGGGCGCCCATTTCGACCGAAGCGGAAACTTGGGCCGCCAGCAGGTCACGTTGCGCCTTGCTCACGAGAGGCCCGAGGTCGGTCGCGGGGTCCATTGGATCACCCGTGTTGACCTGGGACATCTCCTCGACGAATCTTTCGACGAATTCCTCGCTGCGATCAGCGACGACGATGAAACGTTTCGCTGCGATACAGGCCTGTCCGTTGTTCTGGATTCGAGCGGTCACCGCGTGAGCGATCGTGCGGTCCATGTCCGCGGACGACGCGACGATGAAGGCGTCGGACCCTCCGAGCTCGAGGACGCACTTCTTCAGGTGTCGCCCAGCGAGTTCGGCGACCGCCCGGCCAGCTTGCTCCGAGCCCGTGAGCGTCACGCCCACCACGCGCGAGTCGGCGATGATCGAGGGCACCTGGTCGACCTCGACGAAGAGATTGGTGTAGACGCCCTCCGCGAAGCCGGCCCGCGCGAAGAGGTCCTCGAGGTAGAGCGCGCAGCCAGGAACGTTGGGCGCGTGCTTGACCAGCGCGACGTTGCCGGCCATGAGACTCGGCACGGCGAAACGCACGACTTGCCAAAGCGGGAAGTTCCAGGGCATTATCGCGAAGATCGGTCCGGTGGAATCGAATCGAACGCCACTGTGCGCAGCCCCCGAGGCGATGATCTCGTTCTCGAGCATGGCGGGCGCGTGCTCGGCGTAGTAGCGCATCGTAAGCGCACACTTGGCGGCTTCGCCCTTGGCCGCGGCGAAGGTCTTACCCATCTCCCTGGTCATCAGCTCGGCGATGACCGGGATCTCGCCCTCGAGCAGTTCGCCCGCGCGGTTCATCCATTCGGCGCGTTGCTTGACGTCGACTTGACGCCAGGCCTGATACGCGCTGGCGCTGCGAGCTAGGGCGTCCTCGATTCCATTCGAATCCAGCGCCTCGTACTGAGAGACGAATTGTTCGGTGTAGGGGTTGATCGAGATGAACGGCATGGCTCTATTCTGCCAGCAATTGCGCCGCGCTCGAGGGGGCCGCGCCGATCTCGCGCCAGTAGCGAGGGTGCGCGAGCGTCATCACGATCAGCACGACACCCAACAAGAGCGCGGCCACCAAGGTCACGGGACGCACCCCCCACGTCTTGGCGAAGGCCGACTGGATGACGGCACCGACCGGGAAGAAGATTGAGAGCGACAAGGTATAGAGCGCCAGGATTCGCGTGCGCTCGTTTCGCGGCGCGTGCAACTGGACCGACGTGTTGAGCCCAGTCAGCGAACCCACGTAGGTACCACCCAACAAACCCAGGGCGAGGGCGCTGAGCACGAGGTTCGGGGCGAGACCGTAGAGCACGAGGGCAATGACCATGGTCCCCAGCGACGCGCGCAGCACGAACAACCGCGACGTCCGCTGGGCGAGCCCGGGCAACGTCAAGGCGCCCACCACCGCACCCACGCCCTGGGCGGTCACCAGCCACGCGGTGCCGACCTTGCCGGCGTGCAAGGTGAGTATCGACATCGCTGGCACCAGCGTGATGAAGGGACTCGCGATCAACGCGACCGCCGCCACGCCAAAGATCGGGTTACGACATCCGCGTACCGACCACGCGACGCGCGCGCCTTCGATGGTCTCGTGGACCGGGCGAACCTTAGTGAGGACCTTGGGTCGAGAGGGGCTCTTGACGAAGGCGAACATCACCACGACCACCACGAACGACGCCGCGTTCAGCGCGAAGCACACGCCGATCGACCCGAATGCCAACGCCACTCCGGCGCACAGTGGCCCAATGACGCGCCCGAGATTGAACTGGGCTGAAGAGAGCGACACCGCCGCGAGGACCTCGTCCTTGCCGACCAGGTCGGGCAACAGTGACTGCCACGCGGCCCACGACGCCGAGCCGCACAGCCCCTCGACCGCGGCGATGTAACAGCAGAGTTGAGGCGAGAGGTGATTGGTGTACTTCGCCACCGCGAGCGCGCAGGCGGTGAGGGCCATCACCGAATTCATGGACTGGATCCAGCGTTGACGGTTGAACCGGTCCCCCATGATCCCTCCGGTTGGCGAGCCCACGATCGCGGGCAACCACGCGGCCAAGGTGATCAGTCCGAGCCAAAGAGCGTCCTTGGTTGTCGTGGTCAGATAGATGCCCAGTGCGACGGACTGCATCCACGTGCCAGTCGAAGAGATCAGTGAGGAACCGAGCGCGAGGCTGAAACTCCGATGTCGCAACGGGGCGAGGGAGACAGAAGCCATGGAGAAACGCTAACGGTTGGTCTTCGTTGGTGCGCCCCTCAAGTATCGACTAACGCTCTCGCCTCTTCTTCGCGGGGCGAAGTGCGAACCACCATACCGAGATGATGGTGGCGAGGGCGCCCAGCACGCCGATTGTCGACTTCACGCCTTTGCCTTTGGGAGAATCTGCCATGACCCCATCGTAACGAGCAAAACGCCGGGGGCCCGAAGGCCCCCGGCGTCTCGAATGACAAGGCTGTTTAGGCGCTCTGGTGGGCCTCAACCGCGATCTCGATGGCAATCTTGTTGCCGACGATGAGGCTGCCGTTTTCCAATGTTCCTTCGAAGTTGACCCCGAAGTCACGACGGTCGATCTCGCCCGATACTTCAAAGCCCGTCACGCTGACCCCTGGGGTCATGCTCGGACCGGTGCCCAGGTACTCGAGTTCGAAGGTCACGGGCTTGGTGACGCCCCTGACGGTGAGGTCGGCGAGGAGTTCGTACTTGTCGCCGCTCTTCGCGCTGATCTTGGTCGACTTGAGGTTGAGCGTGGGGAAATGCTCCTGGTCAAGGAAATCCGCACTCTGGATGTGACTGTCGCGCATCTCGTTGGCGGTCGTGATGCTCTTGGCCTGGACCTCGGCGACGACCGAGGACGACTCGAAGGTGTCGCCAATGGTGATCGCGCCGCTGAAGTCAGTGAAGTTTCCACGGACCTTCGCCGCGACGAGGTGGCGAGCGATGAAGCTGACGGTCGAGTGGGTGGGGTCGACGCTGTAGACGCCGGGAGCGGGGAGGTTGCTCATGTTGTTCTCCTAATTGCTTTTCTAGGCACGAGGTGTGGCCTGCCTTCATTATAGTTGCATATACAACTACTTGTCAAGAAGTAATCGCAAAGCGAACTTTCTGCTAAAATCAACGCATGACCATTACCACGAGCGCCTGTCCTTCCGGTGATGAGCGGGTCGTGCTCTTCGGGCTCCTGCTCGAGACCAACGCCCGGCTCTCGCGCAGTCTCGGGGTCGAACTCGAGGCGGCCTGTGACCTGCCCCTCGCCTGGTTCGAAGTGCTGCTCCAGTTGAGGAAAGTGCCCGAGGGCCGACTGAAAATGAATCAGATCGCCGACGCGATCGTGCACTCGAGCGGCGGCACGACGCGGCTGATCGACCGCATCGAAGAGGCGGGCTACGTCACGCGCGAACACTGCCCGAGTGACCGACGCGCAATTTACGTCGCGATCTCAGCCAACGGCAACCAGAAGCTCGACGAGGCGCTCAACGTCCACCTCGACTACCTCGAGGACAACCTGGCGAAACGGCTCGACGACCAAGAGCGCCGCACGTTAACAACGCTGCTCAAGAAGCTCAACTCCTCGGCGAAACCTTCTTGATCCACGCCCGGGCGTGACGCTCGTCGTCGAGTTCGAGCGCACAGCCTTCGCCTTCGCCTTCGCCGCTGACCACCTCGGTCGCCAGGACCTCACTCGCGAGCACGTCAAAACCATCGGCCAAGTCGTCGACGCCGCTCACGTACAGGACAATTCGGTCCGCGACGTCCAAGCCCGAATTCTTACGCAGGTCCTGGACTTGACGAACGACGTCGCGTAGATAGCCCCGACGAAGCAGGGCGTCGTCCAGGGCGAGGTCCAGGGCGATCACCTCGCCACCGTCGCGCGACACCGCGAAACCGCCCTGGCTCTTGACACGTAGTTCGAGGTCGTCCATCCCGAGTTCGAAGGTTCCCGTCGACAAGGTGACGCTCACGGTCTCGCCACGCTCCAGGCACTCTGCCGCCGCGACCGAATCGATCGCGGCGAGCGCAGGTTTCAGCTCCTTCACCGCTTCACCGAGGCGCGGTCCCACCGTTCGAAAGTTGGGTACCAGTTCGAAACGCAGAACCTCAGCGAGTTCGGTGCCGTACTCGAGTACGTCGACGTTGAGTTCGTCTTCGACGATCCCCGGTGGTGGAAACGCCGAGCCGGGCTGGAGAAAAACGAGGGCTCGAGCGAGCGGTTGGCGGACCTTGACGCCAGCCTCGGCACGCGCGGCGCGACCAAGCGAAGTGAGCCGTCGCGCCACGTCCATCGACGCCTCGAGCTCAAGGTCCCGGTGTCGCGGATCGCCTAGGGGCCAGTCCGCCAGGTGCACCGACGCATCTTCGGCGACGTCAAACAATTCGGCGTAGAAACGCTCGGTGAGAAATGGGCAGAACGGCGCCAACAATAAGGTCACCTGCTGAAGCACCTCAAGCAGGGTTGCCTGGGCGGCGAGGGAGTCCGATCGTGGCGCCTTGGGGTCGGTGCGCCAGAATCGACGCCGACTTCGCCGTACGTACCAGTTCGAGAGGTCATCGACCAGCGCGCTCAACGCGTCGGTACCTCCAAGTGGTTCGTAACCGGAAAGGGCACTGGTCACAGCCTCGTTCGTGCTCTCCAGACGCGACAGTATCCAACGGTCTATGGCGGCGCGCTCGGCGACGTCGGGAATCTCAGGATCCTTCGGATCGAATCCGTTCAGTGACGCGTAGGTCGTGAAGAAGCTGAAGGTGTTCCATAGTGTCGCGAGGGTCTCGCGCAACGACGCATCGATCGCACCGAGTCCGGCGCGCGTCGAAGTCCAGGGCGAACCCTGTGAGAACATCCACCAACGAAGCGGGTCCGCTCCTCTCCTATCCAACACCTCCCACGGGTCAATGACGTTGCCGAGGGACTTGCTCATCTTCTTGCCGGTCTCGTCGACGATGTGCCCTAGACAGAGCACGTGTTCGTAGGGCTTCTCGCCAAACACGAGGGTGTTGACCGCGAGTAGTGAATAGAACCAACCGCGGGTCTGGTCGATCGCCTCGACGACCAGCTGCGCGGGAAACTGCATCGCGTCCTGACTGCCGGGTACGTGCGGGAAACCGACCTGCGCGGCGGGCATCGCACCAGAATCGAACCAGGCGTCAATGACCGGTTCGACGCGTCGCGCGGGCTGCGCGCAGGTGCGACACGAGATCACCACTTCGTCGATTCCCGGTCGGTGGGGATCGAGGTCCACCAGATCGCGACCAGCGAGCTGAGAGAGTTCCTCGAGTGAACCCACGCAGGTGTAGTGCTTCTCCTCGCACTGCCAGATAGGTAACGGTGTCCCCCAGAAGCGGTCACGCGAGAGCGCCCAGTCCACGTTGTTCGCGAGCCACTCACCAAAGCGCCCGTCCCTGATATGGGTGGGGTGCCAATCAATCGCTTGGTTCTCCGCCATCATCTCGTTCTTGTACTGGCTCGTGGCGATATACCAACTCGGCTTGCCCCAGTAGATCAAGACCGTGCCACAGCGCCAGCAGTGCGGCAGGGAGTGAACGTACTCGAACCTACGAAGCAAGATTCCCCGGCGCTCGAGTTCGTCGTTAATCGCGTGATTCGCAGATCGCACGCCTTGGCCCTCGAGCCAGGGCACGTCGCTCGTGAAACAGCCGTCCGGCCCGACCGGATTGACCGTAGGTAACGAGTAGGCCCTCGCGATCTGACGGTCGACCTCACCAAAAGCCGGAGCCTGGTGCACGAGGCCGGTGCCCTCGTCGGTGGTCACGTAGTCCGCTTCGACGACGAAACACGCGTCGAGGTCCTCGGGCAACTCAACGTCGGTGAAGGGTCGAGCGTAGTGCACGCCCGCGAGCGAGGATCCCAGAAATCTCTTGCCCGGCTTGGTGCCCTCGCCGAGGACCGACTCGACCAACGCGCACGCGATGACCAGACCATCGACCACGGTGTACTCGACCTCGGGATTGACCGCGACCGCCACGTTGGACAACAGCGTCCAGGGCGTCGTGGTCCACACCGCCAGGTGCGTCGCCCCTTCGAGACCGGGATGCTTCTCGGCGTCGACAATTCGCAAGCGCACGTAACAGCTCTCGTCGGTCTCGTCGGTGTAGACGTCCGGCTGACCGAGTTCGTGGCTCGACAACGCGGTACCACAGCGCGGGCAGTAGGGCACGACCTTGAGGTCCTCGTAGAGCAGGCCCCGATCGAAGAGCTGCTGGAGCTGCCACCACACCGACTCCACGTAGGACGGGTGGAAGGTGTAGTACGCGTGCTCCATGTCGACCCAGTAGCCGATCCGCTCGGTCAGTTTCTCGAACTCGTCGACGTAGATCAACACTGACTCACGACACAGCCGCGTGAACTCACCAATGCCGACTTTCTCAACAATGTCGCGCTTGCCCGAGATGCCCAGTTGTTTTTCCACCTGGACCTCGACGGGAAGTCCGTGCGTGTCCCAGCCCGCCCGTCGTGACACGAAACGCCCCTGCATGGTCTGATACCGACAGAAGAGGTCCTTGTAGACACGCGCCCACACGTGGTGCAGGCCGGGTTTGCCGTTGGCCGTCGGCGGTCCCTCGTAGAAAACCCAAGGTGCAGCACCCTCGCGGTGGCGTATCGATCGTGCGAAGACGTCGTTGGCGCGCCAGCGTGTGAGTTCGGCCTCCTCGAGGGCCACAAAGTCGAATTCAGCGCTGACGGGGCGAAACACGGGTCTCCTTAAATTATTCTTCCCATCGTACTGAAGATGATTGAAAGAGCAGTTCCTCTACGCTGGAGAAGTGTTAACACTGACCATCGAGGACGAACTGATCACGAGCTCGGGTGCGCTCAGCGTGTTCAAAGCAGCCGTGGATGAACTCAATCGACGCTACGGCGCCATCGACGACGACACGCAGATGAACCTCGACGAGTTGCTACCGCCCACGGGGATCTTCCTCGTCGCACGAAGTGAGGGCCATCTCTGCGGAGGGGTCGGTCTTCGCCAGATTGGCGATCCCCAGCTCAAGTTCGCCGAGGTCAAGCGTCTCTGGGTTCGCCCCGACCTTCGCCGCGCGGGCGTGGCGGCGCGACTGATGGACGAGGTCGAGCAGCGCGCTCGGGTCATGGGTTACGCGCAGTTGTACCTCGAGACCGGACCGGCCCAACCCGAAGCCATCGCCTTTTACCCCAAGCACGACTGGATCCGCGTCGAACTCTTCCCTGAGGGGGCCTACACCCACGAGGCGGCGTACCGCTTCACCAAGATTCTCTAGGCGAACTGCTCGTCGAGCCACCCCGAGCGCAACTCCTCGAGAGAGCTGAGCACGAGGTCCGCGAGGGCGAACTCCACAAGCGCGCGATCATGGTCCGTCGGCACCGCGACCACCTTCATTCGGGCCGCCTTCGCGGCGAGCACGCCGGCCGCCGAATCCTCAAAGACGAGGCAGTCCCTCGGATCGACGTGCAAGGAGCCAGCCGCACTCAAGAACACGCCCGGGTGGGGTTTGCCGAAGGGCTCGGACTCGGCCGACTGGATGACGTCGAAACGTCCGCGAAGCTCAAAATGGTCGAGGCACCGGTCGATCAGTTTGAGCGGCGTCGAGCTCGCGAGCCCCAGTGGGCCGTGATCACTGGTGAGGTCGAGGGCTCGCACGGCGCCCGGCAAGAGCTCGCCCTCACTTTCGACGAGTTGGCCCACGCGCTCGAGGAGCTCGTCGACGACTACCTCGGGTCTCGGCGACGCCCAAGGGAACCTCGAGTACCAATACTGCACCACCTCGGCGACAAACATGCCTTTGGTCGAGCGGTCCTCGTCGTTGGTGATCGGCACGTCGAGACGACCGAAGATCTCCACTTCGGCCTTATGCCAAAGGACTTCTGAATCGATGAGCAGGCCATCCATATCAAAGAGTGTCGCGCGAACGGTCACCCCGCAACTCTTGCACAACAGCGAAGTACGGTAAGCCAATGGCGACGGTACGCACTCTGCACCGAAGTGACGCTCACGCCGTGGTCGAAAGGATCGTGCGTCGCCTCGACGACGACGCCCTAGTCCAGCCCCTCGTCAACGCTCGCCTGGACCAAGACGCGCTCTACGAAACGATTCTTCGCGCTACGAACGCGACCTGGGTCGCGACGGACGAAAGTGGAATCGTCGGTCACCTCTACGCGGCGGTATTAGGCGACGTCACCCAAGCTCTCGCGGCTTGGACCGGGCCCGACGGCGCATCCTTCGACGACGACGAGGTACTCGCCGAGCTAGTTGAGATCGCAGGTGCCAGTTGGCGCCACGCGGGTGCAATCAGCCATTACGTGTGGACCCTCGACGACGACGAACGGATCGGACCCTGGCGGCGACTCGGTTACACGCCTCTCAGCGTGCGCGGCGTCATGCGCCTTGTTGAGCATGACCAGCACGCCCTGGCGCCAGGACTGGTGCTTCGCGCGGCGGTGCCCTCGGACATCGAGCGAATTCTCGAACTCGATCTCGTCATCGACTTAGCCCAGGGCGAACCGGGCGCGCCTTCGCGCAAGGACCGTAACGCGACGCGACGCGAGATGCTCGCTTTGCTCGAAGACCCCGAAGTGAATCACTACGTCGTCGAGGGCGAAGGTCGGGTGCTGGCCCAAACGATTACGTTTCCCCTGCCGCTGAGACGAGGTTCGTTCGACCACACGCTGCACCTCAGTGAAGTGGTGGTCGACCCGACCGCCCAGGGCCAAGGCATCGCGCACGCGATGATCGACACGGTGCTCGAAAACGCGCGTCGTCAAGGCTTCGAATACGTCGAGGCGCAGTGGCGTGTCACCAATGATCAGGCGAGTTCGTTCTGGCCGCGTTACGGACTCGCTCCGACGTACGTACGACTCGGTCACGCACTCGATCTAGGGAAGTGACGACTCGATGGCGCTGACCAGCACTGGGTCCTCAGGGGTCACCTGGGGGGCGAAGCGTTGCACCGTGCCATCGGGACTCACGAGGAACTTCTCAAAGTTCCAGCGCACGTCGCCGCTGTAGCCCTCGGCGTCAGCGACCTTGGTCAGTTCGGCGTAGATCGGACTACGCTCGTCACCGTTCACGTCGATCTTTTCGAACAACGGGAACGTCACGCCATAGGTCGTCGAGCAGAACGTTTGGATCTCCTCGGCGGTGCCGGGTTCTTGACCCATGAATTGATTGCACGGGAAGCCCACGACGCTAAAGCCCTTGTCGGCGTAGGTCTTCTGCAGGTTCTCGAGCCCTTCGTACTGAGGGGTCAGTCCGCACTTGGACGCGACGTTCACGACCAAGACGGACTTACCGGTAAAGGGGGCGAGGGAACTCTCTTCGCCACCCAGGGTGTGTAGGGGAATGTCATAGATAGTCATGGCTCGAGACTATTGGTGATTCCCCCAACGTTGGCACCCGTAGGCTGAGCGACATGCTCTGTGTGGTGATCAACGGTGAAAACCTTGAAATGTTCGATCGCCCCAATCCCAAACCGGGACCCACCGGTGTGGTCGTGACGGTGCATTCGTTTGGCATTAACGCAGCGGACCTCATGCAACGACGTGGCCTCTATCCCGCCCCCGCGGGCTGGCCCGAGGACGTGCCCGGTATGGAACTCGCGGGTGTCGTGAGCTCGGTCGGTCGTGACGTGGACGAACCGCTCCTCGGTAGAAGGGTGTGTGCGCTCGTGGGCGGCGGAGCCCAAGCGACCTTGTGTGCGGTGCCGTACGAGCACCTCATATTCATTCCCGACCACGTGACCTGGGAGCAAGCGGGGGGATTCGCCGAAGCCTTCACGACAGCCTTTGACGCTCTCGTCCTCCAAGCCAACATCAAGCCAGGTGAGCGTGTGCTCATCAGTGGCGCCGCCGGAGGTGTCGGAACCGCCGCCGTCCAGATCGCCCACGTACTTGGCGCTCACGTCATCGCGGTCACCCGCACCAAAGAACACCACCAAAAATTGCGTGAGCTGGGCGCCGATGAGGCCGTCCTGGGCGAGGACGTCGCAAGTCTCCAAGCCGTGGACGTCGTGCTCGAACTGCTCGGTGCGACGAACCTCGAAAAAGCGCAACACTGCCTCGCCCCCTTCGCGCGCGTCGTCGTCATCGGGGTTGGGGGCGGTTCCAAGGTCGAAATCGATCTGTTGAACGTCATGGTCAAGAGAACCGTGCTCACGGGTTCGACATTGCGATCGCGTTCGCGAGCAGAGAAGGCCGCGGTCATCGCGCGCGTCAATGAGACACTGGTCCCGCTTTGGAGCGAGGGCCGGCTGCACGTGCCGAGCGCAGGACGCTTCAATTTCGAAGACATCAACCGTGCTTACAACTTCTTCGCCAAACCGGGCAAGTTCGGTAAGGTCATCGTCTCGATCCGCGAGTAGTCACCGGTCCATGTCCACCGTCCCTCGTCCGCATGTCTCGCGCTGCGATCCTTCGCGGCCGGACTACGACGCCATCATCGCGGCGCACGAGAATGCTGTCGCGTCGGGAGAAGCGACCTACCGTGATCCATCAACGGGACTGACAGTTTTGACCGTGGGCACACACCTCGCGCGCGGAACCTGTTGCGAGAGCGGCTGTCGACATTGTCCCTACCTGAAGAGTTAGGGACTGACGGCGACTTCGTCGTGCTTACCTAGGTGATGCCGGTCGATGTTCACGAACAGGTAAAAGCTCGCGGCGGCGAGAAAGGTCATCAACGCTCCAAATCGGAATGCGAGGTCATAGCCGTGCACCGCGCCCGCAATCTTGAGCGCCGCGACCGCCGACCTCGTGAGTCCAGGTCGCAGCGCCGCGATGACGAACGACGTTGAACTGGTGACGTAGATAGTGTTTTGAATCGCAGTGCCGAAGGATCCACCGATCTGCTGGGCGGTATTGAGCACCGCTGACGCGGCGCCCGCGTCCTCTGGTCGCACGTTGAACAGCGCGGTCGAAGCAACCGCGACGAAGGTGGCGCCCAGACCGAGACTGCCGACGATCATCGCGGGCATCACCCTGGTTACGTAGCTGCTGTAAGGAGCAAGGAACGACAAGAGCAAGAGACCGAGCGCGCCCATGAGACTTCCCACCGTGGCGATGAGACGAGGACCGAACTTCGGCAGGATCTCGCTCGTCACCATGGCGCCAAGAATGATGCCCACCGAGAAGGGCATGTAGGACAGACCCGCCTTCACTGCCGAGTATTGGTGCACATCCTGGAAGTAAAAGGTCAAGAACAAGAACATGCCGAAGAGTCCCAGGCCCACGAAGATCTGAGAGAGATACGAACCCGCCCTTACTCGCTCGGTCAGCAGTCGCAGCGGCAACAGCGGTGACTTCACTTTCGACTCAATCTGGAAGAACACGAAGAGCAATGCGACGCCAACGGCGATGTAGGGCCACGCACTGAGCGATCCCCAGCCGTACGTCGAGGCCTGCGAGACACCAAAGACAATGCTCACCATCCCGAGCGTCGCGCTGAGTGCGCCTGGCACGTCGTAGTGCGGGTGACCCTCCACTTTGGATTCGTGCACGTTGGGAATCGCGAGCGAGAGTGCGAGGATCGCCATGGGCGTGTTGACGAAAAGACACCAGCGCCACGAGAGGTACTGGGTCAACAAACCTCCCGCGATGAGTCCGATCGCCGCCCCGACTCCCGAAAGTGCTCCGTACACGCCGAAGGCCTTCGCGCGTTCTTTGGAATCAGTGAACGTGATTGAGATCAACGACAGCGCTGCGGGGGCGAGCAACGCGCCAAAGACGCCTTGTAACGCACGCGCGCCAAAGAGCATCTGTTGATCGACCGAGAACCCACCCAAGAGCGAAGCACCCGCGAAACCAGCCAGACCAATGAGGAATGCCTTTTTTCGACCCATGTAGTCACCGACTCGACCACCGAGCAACAAGAATCCGCCGAAGGTCAGCGTGTACGCGGTGATCGCCCACTGGTAGTTCTTCGGAGCGATTGCGAGACCGCCCAGAACGCGCGGCAGCGACGCGTGGGGCAATGCGATATTGACGATTGACGCGTCCAGCACGACCATCAACTGTGCGATGGCGATCACCACGAGCGCGAACCAGCGACGCGGGTCGGGCACTTCGGCGTGCACGACGTTATTCACCGCATCACTGGACATTGTTCCCCTTGCGCCACGAACCGACGTTAAGCGCTTCTTGTCACATCACCGCGCACCGCGGGAACGTTTCGACTAAGTCAATACTTAAAGAAAAGATCGAAGAGCGGTGTACGGCACGCCCAGTGACTCAGCGACGGGTCCGTAGGTCACCGAACCATCGACGACGTTGACGCCCTCGGCCAACGCGTCGTCGGCTATCACTGCCTCGCGCCATCCGTGCCGTGCCAGCTCAAGTGTGTAGGGCAACGTCGCGTTCGCCAGGGCGTGTGTCGACGTGTGCGGCACGGCGCCTGGCATGTTCGCCACGCAGTAGAAGATTGATTCGTGCACCTTGAAGGTGGGCTCTGAGTGCGTGGTCGGACGCGTGTCCTCAAAGCAACCTCCCTGATCCACCGAGATGTCCACGAGCACCGAGCCGGGACGCATGCGCTGGACCAATTCATTGGACACCAATTTGGGCGCCCGAGCGCCGACGATGAGCACGGCACCAATCACAATGTCCGCGTCGAGGCAGGCTTCTTCGAGAGTGAGGGTCGAAGAGGCGATGGTCTGGACGCGTCCGTCAAAGTGGATGTCGACTTGACGCAGACGTTCTAAGTTCCGGTCGAGCACCTTCACGTGCGCGTGCAGACCCACAGCCATCGACGCGGCGGCGAGCCCCGCCACACCAGCGCCGATCACGACCACGTTCGCGGGAATCACCCCGGGCACTCCCCCAATCAGGGTGCCGCGTCCTCCGCCCGGACGCATCAGGTGATGCGCCCCCATCAGCGGGGCCATGCGTCCAGCCACCTCACTCATTGGCGTCAACAGCGGCAGGGAGTTGTCGCGCAGGCGTACTGTTTCGTACGCGATCGCCACGTTCTTGGCTTTCACCAACGCGTCGGTGCATTCCCGCGACGCGGCCAGGTGCAGGTAAGTGAAGAGCACCTGGTTCTTTCGAGCCGAAAGGCGGTGATACTCCTCGCCGACCGGTTCTTTCACCTTCAAGACGAGCTCACTGTCGCTCCACACATCGTCGGCGTTCTCGACAATGGTTGCTCCGTTAGCGACGTAGTCAGCGTCACCAATGGACGAACCGACACCCGCACCGCGCTCTACCAAAACCTTGTGCCCCGCGCCCGAGAGCTCTCTCGCGCCCGCCGGGGTCAAGGAGACCCGGTTCTCGTCCTTCTTAATTTCCTTCGGTACTCCGATGATCATGGACGATCATCCTTTCAATTGGTTGTTCTGGAACTTGAGTGCTTCGTGGGCCCGCGATCGGCGAACTCGCTCAAAACTCGATGTTGTGCATGACGTGCTTTATGCGCGTGTAGTCCTCGAATCCGTACACCGAAAGGTCCTTACCGTATCCCGAACGCTTGAACCCGCCGTGAGGCATCTCGGCCACCATTGGAATATGGGTGTTCACCCACACGCAGCCAAAATCAAGGTCACGAGTGAAACGCATCGCGCGGCCGTGATCGTTGGTCCACACCGATGACGCCAGCCCGTACTCGACCCCGTTGGCCCATTCGAGCGCCTCGGCTTCGTCGCTGAACTTCTGGACGGTGATCACCGGTCCGAAGATCTCGCTCTGGATCATTTCGTCCTCTTGGTACAGGTCCGCGACCACGGTGGGCGCGATGAAGTAGCCGGTGTCGCCCACCCGCTCTCCTCCCGCCGCCACTGAGGCGTGGCCGGGCTTTCGTTCGAGGATTCCGGTCACGCGTTCGAACTGGTTCACGTTGTTCACCGGACCAAAGAGGGCGTCGTCGTTGTCCGGCAGCCCGATGACGGTGTTACGCGCTTGTTCGGCTAACGCGTCGACGAAGTCACCGTAGACCCCAGGACCGGCCAACACTCGAGTCGCGGCGGTACAGTCCTGTCCGGCGTTGAAGTACCCGGCGATCGCAATCGCCTCGGCGGCGGCGGCGACGTCGACGTCATCGAACACCACGACCGGCGCCTTGCCGCCGAGTTCGAGGTGCACACGCTTAAGCGTCTTTGACGCCGTCGCGGCGACCTCCATGCCCGCTCGTACTGAACCCGTGACCGAAACCATTGCGGGCACCTGATGCTCGACCAGTAGCCGTCCCGTGTCACGGTCACCGCAGATGACGTTGAACACACCGGCGGGAAGGACTTCACTCATCAGTTGAGCCATCAGCAAGGTCGAGGACGGTGTGGAATCTCCCGGCTTCAAGACCATCGTGTTGCCCGCGGCGATCGCGGGAGCCCACTTCCATACCGCCATCATCATGGGATAGTTCCATGGGGTCACCGCACCGCATACGCCGATCGGCTCGCGGCGCACGTAGCTCGTCATGCCGTCCATGTACTCAGACGCTCCGCGCCCCTCCAAGAGACGAGCGGCGCCGGCGAAGAAACGAATCTGATCGATCATCGGAGGGATCTCCTCGCTCATCGTGACCGAGATGATCTTTCCGCAGTTCTCCGCTTCGACCGCCACGAGTTCCTCGGCGTGACTTTCGAGGATGTCGGCGACCTTGAGCAACGCCAGACTCCGCTGCGAAGGGGTCGTACGCCGCCAGGATTTGAACGCCAGAGCGGCGACTTGCACCGCATGATCCACGTCCTCCTCGGTGGAAATGGGCATCTCGGCCAGCGGTTGACCGGTACCGGGATTGATCAGTTCGACGTACTTGCCACTCTTGGGAGCAACCGACTCGCCGCCGATGAAATTGGACAATCGACGCATACACACCCTCCAGAGCACGGCGAACTTACGCACGCGCTCTCAGCCACTCTGCCAGAGTTTTCATGCGTTTCGCAAACCAATAATAAGAAAAAGAGCGCAGATTTAACAATTCACGCCTCTATTAGTCGTGCTTTGCCCCTATACTGTCTTTATCCGCAGCCCCGAGGCCTTTGGCATCCGGGACGGGAGCGACCAATGCCAGGCACGAAACCACAACCAAAGAGCAGCAGAAGCGCAGAACGGTCGAACTTTGAGTTGCTCTCGGCCCCAAACGGCATTGACGCCCTGGACCGACAAATAATCGCCCATCTCCAGCGCGACGGGCGAAAGCCCTACGGTGCCATTGCAGAGGACGTCGGACTCTCCGAAGCCGGTGTGCGGCGGCGGGTCCAGCGTCTGCGCGACTCGGGCGTCATGCAGATTGTGGCGATCACCGACCCGCTCCAGCTGGGGTACGGCCGCGAAGCGTTGATAGGCATCCGCGTGCACGGCGATGTCCGGCTCGTGGCCGACAAGGTCGCGGCGATAGAAGAGGCCAACTACGTGGTCATGACCGCCGGAAGCTTCGACATCATCGCCGAATTGATTGCCGAGGACGACAACGCCTTGGTGCATCTTCTGAATGACTCCATACGGAGCATCCCGGGGGTCACCGAAGTTGAGACATTTCTGTATTTGAAGCTTTCAAAGCAGACCTACGCATGGGGGACCAAGTGACGATTGACGAAATCTATACCGACGGCATCGCGATGAGCCACGGCGAGAACGCGAGCCATAGTTACTCGGAACGGGCCCGTCGTCATCTGTGGCTCCAGATGTCACGCATGGGTGCGTACACCGAGAACAATGAGATACCGATCATCGTGCGCGGCAAGGGTACGCGCGTCTACGACGCCAACGGGACCGAATACTTCGACGGTATCTCAGGGCTCTTCAACAACATGCTCGGTCACGGGCGACGTGAAATCGCCGAGGCGGCCGCGGAGCAGATGAGCACGATGGCGTTCTTCCCACTGTGGACCTACGCGCACCCCAAGGCGATCGACCTCGCCGAAAAGATCGCGAGTCTCGCTCCGGGCGATCTCAATCGCGTCTTCTTCACCACGGGTGGAGCCGAGGCGAATGAGAGCGCGTGGAAGTTAGCCCGCCAGTACCACAAGATGCGAGGCGACACCGATCGCTACAAGGTCATCAGCCGCGACATCGCCTACCACGGCACCACGCTGGGCGCTCTGACGATCACGTCTCTCGAGAGCTATCGCACGCCATTTGAGCCCCTGGTCCCCGGTGCGGTGAAGGTTCCCGCCGTGAACTTCTATCGCGCCGAGAAGTATCCCGACGACTTCGAAGCCTTTGGTCTGTGGTCGGCCCGTCAGATCGAAGAGGCGATATTGCGCGAAGGTCCCGACACCGTCGCGGCGGTCTTCCTTGAGTCCGTGCAGAACGCGGGTGGATGCTTCACCCCTCCGCCCGGTTACTGGCAAGAGGTGCGCTCGATCTGCGATCGTTACGGCGTCGTGTTGGTGTGCGATGACGTAATCTGCGCCTTCGGTCGCCTCGGCACCTGGTTCGGTGCTCAAAAGTATGACTTCGTGCCCGACATCATCACTTGCGCGAAGGGCATCACCGCGGGCTACGCCCCGCTGGGCGCCATGATCGTCTCGGACCGCATCGCCGAACCGTTCCAGCACGATGACAGTTCGTTTGTGCACGGCTTCACCTGGTCGGGCCACCCCGTTTCGTGCGCCGTGGCGCTCGCGAGCATCAAAATCATCGAGGACGAGAAAGTCCTCGAGAACGTACTGGCGAACCAGGACTACTTCCGCGACCAACTGCTCGACCTGAAGGATTTGCCCATCGTGGGCGACGTGCGCGGCACCGGGTACTTCTGGGGCGTGGAGCTCGTGAAGGACCAGGAGACCAAGGAGACGTGGGCGGGCCAGGACGCCGAACGCCTGCTTCGCGGGTACGTCTCGCCCGAGATGTTCCGGCGTGGTCTCATCTGCCGTTCGGACGACCGCGGCGATCCCGTCGTGCAGTTGGCTCCTCCGCTGATCTCGACGCGCGAGGACATTGACCTCATGGTCGGTATTCTGCGCGAAGTCTTCGCCGGAGCTACCAAGTTCGTCTGATCATGCGACCGCCGCAATCGCTGTGGTGGTCAACTCTCGACGAGCGCGTCGAGGCACGAGCATCACTCGCCAGCGACCTCGACGTTGACGTCGCGGTCGTCGGTGGAGGTTATACGGGATTGTGGACGGCGCGCGAGCTGAAACGGCGCGACCCAGAACTTCGAATCGCGGTGCTCGAGAAATCTGTGTGCGGTTTTGGCGCCTCGGGACGCAACGGCGGTTGGGCGTCCGCTCTGTTTCCGCTGGGCGACGAAGCGGTCCTCGCCCGCTACGGGCCCCAAGCCTTCGCGCACCAACGCACGCTGTTGCGCCACGCCGTAGGCGAACTCGGCGAAAGCATTCGCGCTGATCGTATTGACGCTCACTTCATCAAGGGCGGTTCGCTCACGTTCGCGAGAAACCCGGTCCAGGAGGCTCGTCTACGCCACGAAGTCGACGGTGCGCGAGAACGGGGTCTTAACGAGACGGACCTTCGTTGGTTGGACGAACACGAACTCTACGAGTACGGCTACGTCGCGGGCGCGTTGGGGGCCACTTTCACCCCGCACTGCGCGCGCCTCAACCCGGCGCGTCTCGCTCGGGGACTGAGCGACGTGGTTGAGTCTCTGGGGGTATTGATCTACGAGGAGACCGCGGTGACGAGGATCCTTCCCGGCTCGAAGACTCAACGCCCTCGCGTCGTGAGCGTGGGCGGGTCCGTCGTGGCCGACGTCGTCATACGCGCCACCGAGGGATTCACGGCGACGCTGCCGGGTGAACGTCGCAGCATCGCACCGCTCTATTCACTCATGATCGCTACCGAGCCCCAGTCGAGCGAGTTTTGGCGTGGCGCCGGCTTCGGGCAGTACCCGACCTTCGCCGACGACCGACACAGCATCATCTACGGTCAGCGTACGGCTGACGACCGCATCGCCTTCGGCGGTCGCGGGGCGCCCTACCACTTCGGTTCGAGCGTCGAAGAACACTTCGACGACGACCCCAAGACCTTCTACGCCCTCGAGCACACGCTTCGCGAACTGTTCCCCACTTTCAGCGGGTCCATCACCCACCGCTGGGGAGGACCACTCGCCCTGCCTCGCGACCGCGAGCCCTCCGTCGTGTTCGATCGCGAGACGGGACTTGCATCCGCGGGCGGGTACACCGGCGACGGCGTGGTCCTGAGTCGGGTCTGCGCAGTCGCCCTCGCCGACCTGGTCACTGCACCCGAGATCGTTACCGACCACACGAGATTGCCGTTCGTTCACCACGTGTCGCCCAAGTGGGAGTTCGAGCCCGTCCGCTGGATGGGCATCAACGCGGGAAGAGTGTTCGCGGCGCGCGCTGACCGCGTCGAGCACACTGGTCACGAGTCACGCGCGAGTGAGATGTTGCGTCGCCTATTAGGCGAGTGATCAACGCAAGATGTTGACGGCGCGCGCCGCCACCACGGCAATCGTGACCAGCGACACGATCGACTCGGTCGCGAACAAGGTCTTCGCCTTTGCCGTCAGGGGCATTGCATCGGCGGGGGCGAAACTCGTGCCGTTGGCGAAAGACGTGAAGAGATAATCAAAGAAGCGGGGCCGCCAGTCCTTGGGCGCAAGTGACGGATTCTCCATCTGCGGAAACTGGATGTCGGGCAGTAACGTCTCGACGCCCGCGCGCCGGTGAGGTCCTCCGCGGTCGATCTCCCAGAACCACAGCCCGTAGACAATCACGTTGGTGAGCCACACCGAAACGGCGGAGTAGATGAGATCGCGACCTTGGGTAACGTTGGCGTTCAACAAATGATGCACGAGTAACGCCACTGAAGCGATGTTCGCCAGTGTGACCAGTCCGATCAAACCGAGCGTGACCATTCGGACCCATGTCGCGTCGTTTGGACGACGGTGCTTCCTCGCCGACAAGGGAACCAGCGGGAGTGCCACCAGGACCGGCACGAGCCAGCGCGGACCCACCACTAATCGATCGGGCAGGGCGATGTAGAGACCAACGCACACGAGCAAAGCGAGCGACGCGGGCCATCGCGGCTCGGGCTGGACTGTATCGCTCATGGTCAGCTGAGATTCGTGCTGCCGAGATGGGATAGGTTCGCTGGAATCAAGACCGAGAACATCCCTTTTCCAAGCAACCCCGTGAGGTAACTCGAACTTTCGATCTTCACCTGCGCTGGTGATGGCGCGAAGATGTGCATGGGTTGGTTGTACGAAAGCACGGTCACGCTCAGCGTGGTGTGCTGGTGGCGCTCGGCGACGCTCAGGGTGCTCGCGGTGACCTCGCCCTGCTTGCCGGTCGTGATGCTCCAATCGAGGGATCCGACCTTGGGCAGGGTTGACGACGAGGCGCCAAGTTGGGTTACGGCAACATTGTCGCGTCGAAAGTCATGGGTCACGAAGTAACCATTCTTCGTGACCACGTCAGAGGGAAAACCGGAGATCAGCGCGATGTCGGGTTTCACCATTTCTAGCGAGTAGTTGTAGAGCTCGGGCAAACTGTCCCTCAGAGCGATCCAGGGCTTACCCACGGTTGCCGTGAAATTGGGCGTACTCGCGTAGATCTCGCCACCGATGAGGCGTACGTCGACGGAAATTCCCGCCAGCACCAAGGGCACGACGAAGGTCGCCTCGATCTTGTTGGTGATGAAGTCCACGTCAACGTTCGCGTGTATCGAGATCCCATCGCCGGTCGTGACCGTGAGCGCCAATTGCGCGGTCTTGGGAGGGTAACCATTGAGCGCGAGCGGGTCCTTGGCGATGCCCGACGGATTTGGGTCGGTCGCCGCGAGGACGAGCCCGAGAATGGTCAAAGCAGTGGCGACGACACCGAGAAGGGTGAACCACGCTTTTTTCGGTGCTGCCATTCATCAACCCTACCGTCCGGCGTGCGGCACCCAAACTGCCTAGCCGAGCGGCTCATTGAGCAGTTCAATGAAGAGCTCGTGCGATATGTTGCGCCCACTGGCGATGAAACCGATCCGTGAGGTCGTGTCGTTCATCAAATTCAGTGTGATCGTCGCGTAGGGCGTCGCCGCGGAACCTTCGAACACGAGCCCGTTCACTTCGGCCGCTTCGCGAACGGCGCGCCGAATCTCGATCTCTTCGACGAGCACGAGGGGCACCTCGTGATGCGCAATCAACTCGTTGGTGATCGCGCCTTCGTCGCCCCCACCCGCCAATCCGTCGGCGATCGTGGGGTGGTGAACGACCTCGGACATCCTTTTTCCGTGCAGCACGTGGTACATCGCCGAACTCTCCACTGGCTGAGTCCCCGTGACCTTGACGTCGCATCGACCGTTTCCTTCTCGCGACAACAGGACACCCGAGATGAGTCCGCCGCCGCCCACCGGTACCACGACGTGTTCGAGCTCGGGTGCTTGAAGGAGCATCTCGTCAAAAACAGTCGCCTGACCAGCAATGACGTTCGTGTCATTGAAGGGCGAGATATAGCGGATCGAACGCTGGTCGGCCAGTTCGAGGGCGTGGCGTTGGGCGTCGTCGTACGACGAACCAAATTGGATGAGCTCGATGTCATAGCCGCTCAGTTTCTTCACTTTCGCGCGCGACGCGTTCGCGGGTACCACCACCGTCGCCGGCACGCCCAGGATCGAAGCCGCGTGGGCAATGCCCAGACCGTGATTGCCCGCCGAGGAAGTTATCACCGCACCCTGAGGATCCTCGCGGTGCGCCGCGTCGACGGCGCTCAACGCTCCTCTGATCTTGAACGCTCCCGTGACCTGCAGGCATTCGAGCTTCGCCAAAACAGGACGACCTCGCAACGAGATGGTCACCGTAGGAGTGGGCACCAAGTGATCGGCGACAACTCGGCGAGCGGCTTCGAGTTGATCAGACGTCGGAGCAGGGACGTGGCGAATCATCGAACGCGAGCCTACTAGGCGCGCATTTCGTCATTTCCTACCGCCAGGTAATGTCAGGCGAGTGCACACTGTTCTGGGCGTCGTGGTGGTGGGG